>Ga0208130_1000185_pt1 | contig 33348 bp, 31 predicted proteins | sample ETNtaG_31_FD_185771 | JGI IMG/M metagenome (GOLD analysis project Ga0208130, IMG submission 185771) | Marine microbial and viral communities from oxygen minimum zone, Eastern Pacific Ocean - ETNP201310SV78 (SPAdes) (version 2) | ecosystem: Environmental > Aquatic > Marine > Oceanic ... | reverse complement strand
TGCAGGTGTTGGTTCGGGTGTTGGTTCGGGTGTTGGTTCGGGTGTTGGTTCGGGTGTTGGTTCGGGTGTTGGTTCGGGTGTTGCTGAGTTTGAAGGTTCAGAACTTTCACTCTCGCCTTCAGAGTTGATCGCTATTACTGAGAAGGTGTACGGTTGGCCAACCTCTAATCCTGAAAAGGTGCAAGATGTTAGAGGTGGCATAGCTGAACAGGTTTCCCCACCGGGATCAGAAGTGACAATATATTCTTCGATGGGGAAGTAGTCAGTAATGTCAAAGTCACCTTCGGGCTCTGGGTTCTCCCAAGAGACGGTAATAGAATCTCCGTCAAGGTCTGCTTCTACTTCAATTGGTGCGTCTGGCGGTCGAGGGTAACTTGGTTCTCCATCGCAATCAATTCCATTCTCCGGTTGATAGCGAGCTATAAAATCATCTAATGTCTCCGTCTGGTCTGGGGAGGTTCTTCGCCTAACAGTTTCAATAATTTCACATTCTTCAAACATCCGAAATTTCTGTTCGGCAACTTCTACTTCAAAATATTTTGTTGAATATAGGCTTACGCTTACGGATGTGTGTGTCCAAGTAGGCCAAATGAGAACGGGATAAGGCGTGGTATTCCTGACTCTTACATCTGGAGACGGCCAAGAGATAGTAGATTCAATACCTTTTCTTCCAGCAAAGTCGGTATACCTTTGAAACCAAATCGTGTGCGGGAAATAGGCCTCAATCTCTAAGCCAGCGTAGAAAGAGGCCTGGAAAAAGGTTGTAGCAAATTGTGATATTCCTCCGCCAACGTCTTCAGTGAGCTCACCGTTGACAATTACTCCTGCTTCAACAAAGCCTTTGGGCTCTGTTCGCTCTCCAACAGTATTATTCAATGAAATCGCTTCGCCGGGCCTGATGACCTTTCCTTGCATCAGCTCAGCAAATCGCTGGATATTAGCTACCCTGCTAGCGCAACAAGGGTGATGAGTTGTAGCTTTCGAAATCAATTCGGTCACTCCATAAGCACTCAATAATTCGTCAGTGCCATCAGATGCATCAATCAATTTCAGATTTACGACTCGCTGGCTCTGGTTAATTGCATCAATTATTAAGTCTGGAGAATCACTTGAGCAACAGGCTTTTGCGCTCAAGTTTAAAATTTTGAGTTCTCCATTCTCAACGGAAAGTTCTGGCTCATCAGCGCTATCAGCGACAATGCCTCCAAGGGCTGTATTAATCGATTCAGTGATCTTGAATCTATCAAACTCGTAATTGGGCCTGCCCTCGATCAGGGTAAACCGCAGCCAATCTCGAATTTCTTGTGACGTAAAATTATAAGTTCTTGACCCTACTGATACAGCCAGCCCATCATCGGTAAGGTCGTTAACTAGCTGGGCAAAATCCTTTGCTTCGGAATCAGTCAGATCGGGCATAATTTCTCGAGTCCTGACGTTGACTTCTATTGGATTTTTGCCTGCGCGAGCAGCCTCCAGCACATCATCTTGGATGGTATCAAGATTGAATGCTTTCGCTGGTATGCCCGGCAACGAGACAACAATCCCTTCCTCGACTTTCCACTTAGGCTCAATCGGGACAGGTTGCTCGGACACGATGGTACTTATTAATTCCTGGTTTAATCCAGAAGATAAATAAACTACTACATTTGACGATCTGTCCGTGAAAAGACTCTTTATCCATCTGAACGGTTCTGTAACCAAACTTCCGTCGCCTACTTGAAGAATTAGTTCCGCTGAAGCAAGAGGGTCAATCGTAATACCAACAGCACCGGCAGTCGTCTCAACTTCTTCATCCGGAGTTTTAATTATTACAGGGGTCAAGGAGTAGGTCGATGAAATATCCTGAAGTACTACTGACAGTTCGGTGGGCGATAATCCGGAAACATCATAACCTGAGACAGAAACATTTCTGGCAACTTTGCCCTCAAAACGCGCGCTGTCAATAGCCCATATTGCCACCAACGTAGTCAGGAAAGTCAGCACCGTGGCCAACAAAATCCTAAAAGGCGAGCTACCAAAAATCAAAGACAGTGTTGAGTTCTTTTTTGATTTTGCTCTCTTTGGTTTTTGAGCTGAAGATGTTTTTTTTGAAGACACTATGTTCTCACAATACTTTATTATTCATCCAGAAATGGATCAGTATCTACCTGAATCCTAGAAAAGGCGGAGAGTATCGGATTGCAATCCTCTTAATTCATCGTAGTCAATTTCAACAGTTTCAATTTCTCTGTCTTTCGCCAGTGTCTTCGCTTGCGGAGCTATTTGCTGAGCTGCGAAAATCCCACGCACTGGTTTCAATTTAGGGTCTTTGTTTAGATACTCAAGATAACGTGCAAGCTGCTCCACTCCGTCAATGCCGCCTTTGCGCTTTATTTCGACTGCTACCGCAATTCCATTAGCATCTCGACATAGTAAATCTACGGGGCCTATATCAGTGAAATATTCCCTTTTGCTTAGCGTTAGCCCTTCCTCTAGACTTCCCGGATTCTCGGAAAGTAATTCCTGAAGGTGAGCTTCAACTCCATCCTTAGTTAACCCAGGATCATCGCCAAATTCATGCGAAGTATCTGAAAAGATTTCTTCAATTTTGATCCGAAGTTTCTCGCCCTTGGGATTGGCAACTACCCACTCTTCAGGAGACTCCGTAATCCTGTTGGGTGCGTTCATCCACATTAAGGGCTTATAAGCTCCACCATCTGCATGTATGGCGACGCATCCATCTGATTTACTTAATATCAGTCTTTTAGCTGAAGGGAGGTAGGCCTCAAGCCTCCCCTCGTAAGATACAGAGCACTGGAGTATGATTATCCGCATCCTGAGACTCTAGCCTAAAAGCATTAGTTGAAAACAGCTAGAGCACTATCTGCTAATTCTTTTCGACAAATCAAGAGGTCAGGGACGTACGTGTCACTCTGATTGTAAATAAGAGGTGATCCATCTAATCGCGATGCATGTAAGCCGCTTGCCAACGCAACTGCTACGGGAGCACAACTATCCCACTCATATTGACCACCAGTGTGGACATAAATTTCTGCATCTCCTGAAACTATCGCCATTGCCTTTGCTCCTGCTGAGCCCAAGCGCATTATTCTGCCAGATAACTTTTCGGCAATTATTTGGGCTGCAGGACCAGGTCTAGTCCGGCTACAAATGACTCGAACTTCACGAATTTCTTTATGCTTGGTTCGCTTATCATTACTACAGAATGTAGTCCCGATACTAGGTATCGCAACCGCTCCTGCTGTTGGAATTCCGTTTTCTGTAAGTGCAACATGAACTGCCCAATCTGTTCGGCCAGCCTCCTCAAACTCTTTTGTTCCGTCAAGGGGGTCTATAATCCAAACGCGATCTGAACCAAGTCTTTCAAGACTATCCTCTTGCTCCTCTGATAGGATCGCATCATTTGGGAAAACATCAGTAATGATCTTATGTAGCAACTCATGAGATCTTTGATCAGCAATTTTCCCCAAAGTTCCCGGTGTAATATTGCTGCTCTTTGTTGTATCTCTCAATAACAAAAGTAACTGGCCTGCCAGCGTCGCTGATTCCCTTGCGAGAGTGAAGTCAGATTCAGTAGCCAAAAGATTAACTTCTAAACAGAACGAAGTCTGAAAGGACGTCGTTGGATCAGACAAATCCTGCAGGTTTTGATTGTGTCACGCTGACTATTCATCACGCCTCTTTCGGAGCTTTTTTGAGTGCTCTTCAAGTTTTTTTCGTTGTGTCTTGCTGAGGCTATTGATGCCTGACTCAGCAACCTGATCTAAGATCTTGTCGATCTCGCGCTCAGCGCTATTTTCTCTTATCTCAGTTACTGTTTTTAAGTGCCGTCGCCTGCTAGAGCGTCTAGTGCCTCTCGAGCGCCGAACTGGAGACATCCCAGTTACTACGGATGGCAAACGCACTTTAGGGATCCATTGGAGATCATTTGCATAGCCAAACGATCGAAAACCAACAAGGGCAGTTGCAGCAACAGCGATAAGCATTATGAGTTGAGGTCCTGACCGAACTGATAATGCTTGAAGAATATCAAGGCCGAAAATGACTCCTACTATCCCATAAGCTGGAACACCCGGCCAGAAACGAGCTGTTGGGTACTGTGCAGCAAAAGCAATCAAAACACCAAGTTCGACATATCTAAGTCCGTACATTAGCTGAGATGAAGAGTTCCCGAGTCCGTAAAGAAAAACGGCAGTTCCCGGAAGTACGGTAAGCAAAAGCAAGAAAAACATGAATGGTCGCCTTCCCATTAAGTTCTCAAGCTGGTTTCCAAGTAAGTAAAGAATAAAGAAAAGAAATATTGTCCAAATAGAGGGCTCATTCACCAGAGGCCAAGTAACCAATCTCCATATTTCACCGTCAGACACCTTGTCTGAATTTAGAAGAATTTTTCTACTAAATTCATGCTGCACACCCTCGAGAGCCCAAATGAAAGCTGAGAGAATCCCCAAAGAAATTAGAGCGACAGTGGTAGTGACATCAACTCGTCCAACCCTAAACCACGGCTCATTCCCTCCCGCCCAAGGATTCGAATACGAAAACCGGTCTGACATACTTAAAACCTAGCCCTTAAAAGCCTACTAGGTGCAACCCATCTCAACGTTTCAGTCCAGCCCGAGCAACAGCCCTTTGGTGAGCATGGATTGCAAAGTCATCGTCTAATTTCTCCAGAGAAATCGATTCTGAAGTTCTATGCGCTAATGCCCAAGTTAGAATTAAATCAGCCAATTCAGGATTCTTGGGGAGCAATGGCCCATGCAGGTATGTTCCTATTACACGCTGTTGAACTGCTCCTTCAACTTGGTCAAAAGAATTATTGCCGAACCCATGTAGCACTTTTCCAAGCGGACGAGAATCTGACCCGAGATAAGTTTGTCCTATGTGGTTCTCATACCCGACCACAGTAAATTCTGCGCCATCTACACAGGACCTTATGGCTATGTCTCCGATAAGACGCTCTGTTCCAGCGATTGTTTCAAGGTCAAGTATGCCGACACCAAGAAGTTCGCTTCCAGAAGCATCAAGGTATCTTTTTCCCGCTAATTGGATGCCACCACATACCCACAAGAATGCAATTCCATCATCAGCTGCTGAACGTATAGCAGGTGCCTTCTCCGCTAGGTCAACAGCAATGAGGTTCTGATCTTTATCTTGCCCCCCACCTAAATAGCAAAGGTCAAAATCATCCGGTACGAACTTATCACCAATCCCTATATTGGTTACCGAAGAAGAGTAGCCGCGCCAGTGAAGTCTTTTTGTTAGAACAGAGATATTCCCTCGATCCCCATAAATATTCATATGGTTTGGGTAAAGATGACATATACGAACTTCTGTCATTTTCCATCCTCCCAAAAAGCATGGGTTGCATTTCGTCTAACAAGTTCATCTCTCAAATCAAGCATTGCGGTATAGGACGGCAAGACAAAAATATTACTGTGTTTCGGCGTTGAGGAGACCAAACTGTCCAAAAGATCTGGGACACTATCTGCAACCTCTATTATATCTTTCTCAAATCCGCCATAAAGAAAACGTAACGCAAGGTCGTAAGAACGTTCACCGCCGACATGAAGCGTTTCAACTCTGGTGAGAACCCTTTCGTAGTCAACATCCCAAACCCAACTCACATCTCGTCCATCAGCGATTCGGTCATTTAATAATACGCATAGATGAAGCGGACCTGAGTGTAGAAGAAGAGTATCGATGTTCGCATTTGCTCCTGCAGGGTTCTTGGCAAGCAAAATGTGTATTTCTCGATCACAAAACGCTACTTTCTCGGTCCTTCCGAATGCTGCAACCGTTTGACTGATGGAAGAAGCAATACCCCCATGGTCAATACCCAGTTCACTTGCAGCCGAAAAGGCAGCAAGAGCATTATAAACATTGTGAAGGCCGGGCATGCTTGATGAGATTTCTTGGCGACTCGAATTATCTAAAATAGTAAATACACTCTGATTTATCCCATCCAGTTGGATCTGAGAGGTGGCAAAATCAAGGTGCGGCCTACTTAATTCACAATTTTCGCATTTCCAATCCCCCATATGGCTTAACGTGACATGGTTATAAGATAGCGGTGCAGAGCACTGCGGACAGTTTGAAGAATCTGATGCGTGCTGTAGCTCGTCGCGTGAGTAATTAGATGCGTCTCCAAGCCCGAAGAAAATAGAGCCGGGTCTTTGTAATCCAATAGCTGCAAGAACTGGATCATCAGCATTCACCAATAGTTTCGTATCTGGATGAAGTTCAAGAACCATTTCTCTCCATCGTTTGGCGATGCTTTCAAGTTCTCCGTACCTGTCAAGCTGGTCCCGAAACAAATTCATAAGAATCAACATACGAGGCCTGCTCTCCTTGACGACTTCGGGTAAAGCAGCTTCGTCAACTTCGAGCACTCCCATGTCTTGATGTCGTTCTTTAGTGAGTAATGCAGTTGCCACACCACTTTTGAGATTCGCTCCTGATGTGTTAGAAACGCAAGCGACTCCAGCATCATTAAGGATTTCGCTCAAGAACCTTGTCGTTGTTGTTTTTCCATTTGTTGCGGATATCAAAACGCTCCCTCTAACTAAACTCCGAGATAATTTAGAAAGGGCCTTTGGATGAAGTTTAAGTAAAACCATCCCAGGTGCAGATGTTCCTCCACCTCGCCGGAGTAGAGGCGAGAGAAATGCAACGATTTTTCCCATTAACCGAGCAACAAAATACATAAAGAGATGTTACAACCTCTTTCGTATCTATTTGAGGTCACTCAGACTTACTTTGAAACCAAAACCATAATTAGTTAAATCTTTCGGGCTGAAAATCAGTCCGGAGAATTAACGAGTTATAGCCTTATATTTAATTCGAGTCGGTTGATTGTTGCTCCCGAACTCTTTCCGAAGGAAGGCCTCATATTCACTAAAATTTCCTTCAAACCATCGAACTGCAGAATTTCCCTCAAACGCAAGCACGTGAGTAGCAATTCTGTCAAGGAACCAACGGTCGTGGCTAATTACCACTGCACAGCCTGCGAAATCTTCAAGCCCACCCTCCAAAGCTCGTAAAGTATCCACATCTAAATCATTCGTTGGCTCGTCCAGTAGCAATACGTTAGCGCCGCTCTTGAGTACCTTTGCTAGATGAACCCTGTTACGCTCACCACCTGATAAATCTCCAACAAGCTTTTGTTGGTCCGATCCTCGGAAATTAAACGACGCTGTGTACGCGCGCCCATTCACTTCTTTCCCCCCGATTATGAGATTATCAACACCACCGGTTATCTCTTCATAAACACTTCTAGACGGGTCGAGGGACTCTCGTGATTGATCAACATATCCGAGATCAACTGTTGGCCCAATGGTTATCTTGCCTGAATCAACAGGTTCGGTTCCTGTCAGCAAATTGAACAACGTAGATTTGCCAGCCCCATTAGCCCCAACAATTCCAACAATCCCAGCTTTGGGCAAAGAAAATGATAAGTCCTCTATCAAAAGTTTTTCACCGAAACCCTTCGAAAGCCCATCAACCTCAATAACTAGGTCGCCAAGTCTTTGATCAACGGGGATATTAATTTGGAGTTCTCTTTGAGAGCGATCGCTGGACTTTGCTTCTGCGAGAAGTTTATCGTAGGCCGCCAACCGAGCTTTCCCTTTTGCTTGACGGGCCTTTGGAGCCATTCGCACCCATTCAAGTTCACGGGCTAAAGTTCTCTGCCGTGCGGCGTCCTTGTTTTTTTCCTCGGACAAACGCTTTTCCTTTTGTTCCAACCAGCTTGAGTAGTTTCCTTGGTATGGGATTCCACGTCCTCTATCGAGCTCAAGGATCCACTCTGCGACGTTGTCGAGAAAATACCGATCGTGTGTTATTGCCACAACTGTGCCGGCATACTCGTTGAGGAAACGTTCCAGCCAAGCAACTGATTCAGCATCAAGATGATTAGTTGGCTCGTCAAGAAGAAGTAAATCCGGCTTCGAAAGAAGCAATTTGCATAACGCAACTCTGCGCGTTTCGCCCCCCGACAGGTTTTCAACGCTGGAGTCGCCAGCCGGTAGCCTAAGGGCATCCATAGCTATCTCCACCATGCGTTGAAGGTCCCACGCTCCCGCAGCCTCAATTTTTCCTTCAATCTCAGCTTGCAAAGATCCGAGCTTTTCAAAATCTGCATCTGGGTCGGACCAAGCCTCCAAGACTTGGTCATAATCTTCTAATAGCGAAGCTACTTCTCCGACTCCATCCATTACGTTTTCATATACTGTCTTCTCAGTGTTTAATTTTGGTTCTTGGGGCAAGTACCCAACAGTGAATGAAGGAGTCAACCTTGCCTCGCCTGTAAATCCATCGTCCAAGCCAGCCATAATTTTAAGTAATGAAGACTTTCCCGCACCATTCATACCTAAGACACCTATTTTCGCTCCCGGAAAGAAAGAAAGACTTATATCCTTGAGGACCTCGCGATCTGGGGGATAGAACCGAGAACACTTGTGCATAGTGAAGATATATTCATGAGCCATGGACTTGAGCGTACCTTATCGTTGAACGCTTTTGGGTATTCCTGACTATGTCTTGGGTCATCGCAAGTCCTATGATCAATCAATGATCAAAGCGATACTTTTTGATTTCGGTGGTGTAATCACGACTAGCCCTTTTGATGCGTTCGAAGAGTACGAGAGAGAAGCTTCGCTCCCATCTGGTGTCATTCGAAAGATCAACAGCACCAACCCAAATGGTAACGCGTGGGCGAAATTTGAACGCAACGAAATAACAAGAGACCAATTTGTCTCTATTTTTGAGGACGAGGCTGTTGCACTTGGATTTAGGATCAGCGCTGAACGCGTTTTGAAATGTCTCGAAACTACAATTCGACCAAACATGGTAGATGCTATTAAGTCCCTCAGAAAAGAATATAAATTAGCCGTACTAACAAATAACCTTCTACAAAGCTCTATTGATTCAGGTACAGCGAAAAGAAGCCCCACAGCCCATCTAGATACAGTGGTTAACTTAGTAGACGATGTCATAGAGTCCTCAAAGATAGGAGCAAGAAAACCTGAAAGAGTATTTTACGAAGAAGCATGCCGAGTAATTGACGTTGATCCAATCGAATGTGTTTTTCTTGATGATTTGGGTATAAATCTTAAACCAGCCCGCAAAATGGGCATGCGTACAATTAAGGTGACGAGTGAACAACAAGCACTCAATGACTTATATGAAGTCTTGAGAGAAAATAAAAGTAAGGACTAAAATTAATGCGAATCGCCACATGGAATGTCAACTCCTTAAAAGCAAGAATGCCTAGAGTAGTTGACTGGGTTGCCAGATTTAATCCATCTGTTTTGTGTCTACAAGAAACGAAGATGGCTTCTGACGCGTTCCCGCATTCCGCCTTCGAAGAGATGGGCTACGAAAGCGTGCACAATGGTCAAGGTAGGTGGAATGGTGTTGCGATCCTAAGCAACGTCGGTCTAGATAATGTTTGTTATGGCTTCGATGATGGGAAACCAGAGGATCCTGATGCCCGAATTATCTGGGCGACTTGTAACGGTGTTCGTGTTGCGAGCGCATATATTCCCAATGGGCGAGAAGTAGGGCATGAACACTATCACTACAAACTTGACTGGTTATCGAGATTGAGATCTCACCTCGAATTAAATAATGACCCAAGTGAAAACCTTGCCATTCTTGGTGACTTTAACGTTGCTCCAGAAGATCGAGATGTCTGGGATATCAATTCGTTTAAAGGAGCAACCCATGTAAGTAAGCCTGAGAGGGATGCTTACTTTAAAGTATTAGATTGGGGACTCATTGACTCGCTCCGCGACCAATGCCCTGATGAGGCTGGGGTCTATACCTTTTGGGATTATCGTCAAGGTAGCTTCTACAAAAAAATGGGGATGAGAATTGACTTTATATTGCCAACTATTGCAATGCATCAGGGAATAGAAATCATCGTTGTGGACCGAAACGCGCGAAAAGGGGAAAAGCCTTCTGATCATGCGCCTGTTGTCGCCGACTTTTCTCTGATCTGACTCTTCAGGCTGAGTTAGCTAATTCATCAGAGCCAGGAAGTTCACCAATCGGCCCAATAATAGTAAGTTGATCGTCAGCAAGGAGTTCCGTGTCAGGATCAGCTCTGAGTACTCGTTCATCCCTACGGATAGCTTCAATGTGGAGGTCTTTATCTAAAGTCAGATCTCCTACTCTTTTGCCGATAAGAGAACGCAACGCTGTTTCAGGTAAGAGTGGATACTGCCCAATTTCTAAGCCAGGTAAAAGTCCATCTTTGACTTCTGCTTCGTGAGCTGCGTCCAAGGATACCGCAGACTTATTGTCATCTAAATAGCCGGCTAGCTCTCCAGCTAGACGAAGGGCGCGACCTGGTTTTGCCGTGGTTCCGGCAAGAAAAAATAAAGCATTCACGCGTTCATTTCGGCCTCCCCATTCGGCAGGTATTACGATACCAGCCTCACTTTTTACGATTACTAAATGATCATCCTCAGCGTCATCAAAGAACGCTACTGGTGTTGCTGTAGGATGAGTTTGCGAGGGCTGTATCCAAAGCGAACCTGTTTCTAAAAATTGTTCATTAACCGTATCAGCATCAATTCCTATCCGATGACCTAAAACCTGCGAAGCGCGAGTCGCTGCTAGATCAATATCGCCATCATTCGGAACATAGAGCACTGAAGCTCTCGCAATTAGACCAGCGTAGTCATCCTCGGAGCGAAGCCCGTGGCTTTGCATCGCAGCAGAAATTTCCCGATCAACGCTGGTATCAGCTGCCCGACCTAGTCGCTCGTAAATGTGATGTATTGCACCAGCTGTTTGTGTTGCTTTCTTCTTTCCTATGAAGTGATACCAAATAAGTGTCAACAAAGTTGCAGCGCACACCAGAATCAATGGGAATGATCCAAGCTTTACGATGAGATATAAAGAGATACCGATACCAAGAATTTGGGTGAAAGGATAGAGAGGAGTTTTAAAGCCTGGGGCATATGAAGATATCTTTGCAGACCTGAGCACGATTACAGCTAAATTTACAAGAGCTAATTTAACCAAAACAAAGGCGCTTGCAAGCTTAGCGATCGCTCCTGCTCCAAAGGCGATCACCACAAATGACATACCTGCCCCAGTTAGAATGATGCCCCAAATAGGTGTCCCAAATCTACTAAGCTCAAGAAATTTTGTGCTCATGAGGCCATCGCGGCTCATGGCCATGGGGTAGCGTGCCGCTGCAAGAATTCCAGCATTAGCCGCCGAAGCAAAAGCGGCTAATGCAGCTGCGATAACAAATCCTGCGCCGACGGCTGGCATGAAGTACTCGGCAGCAGTATGAAGGGGAGCTTGATCGACTATCAGGTCATCAGCAGGTACAACCGCAACTGCTACTAAAACACCGACTGTATAAATAACAGTGCTGACAAATAACGAAACGATTACACCAAGAGGAATATTTTTTGAAGGATCTTCAACCTCTTCTGCGATGCTCGCAACTTTTGTCAAGCCTCCGTAGCTAACGAAAACAAGGCCGATAGCAGCGACAAATCCGCTCGACCCGCTTGTAAAGAAGGGGTCGAAATCACCAAGTCCACTATTGGTATCTGGTAGTCCAGCTATCATGTACCACCCCATAATGCCGAGCAGAAAAGCCACCATCCCCATTTGCAGGGAAGCACTGGTTTTCGAGCCAACAATATTCAGGACAGTAAAGAAAGCTATCAAGCAAATAGCAGTGGGTTTTGCTGGTAAGTCAACAATTAAATTTAGATAAGCGCTCATGCCAACTAACGCGAAAGCGTCCTTCATGATAAGCGAGACCCATGTAGAGACTGCGCTAAGAGTTCCTCCTGCAGGACCGAGTGCTCTTGCAAGAAAATAGTAGAGACCGCCGGCTCGAGGCATTGCCGTAGACAACTCTGAGACGCTAAGCATGGCTGGCAACGCAAGAAGGCCCGCCACTAAATAGGCTAGAACAGCAGATGGGCCAGCTTTATCGACCGCGAAGCTGGGAAGAAAGAATAAGCCTGCGCTAATTGTTCCACCAGTACTTAAGACAAAGACGTGTCGAAGACCTAAAGACCTCTGGAGGTCTGAAGAAGATGAGTCCTTACCGGCCATGCGAAATCTTAGCAATTTAAGTCAGTTAACTGGGAATATTACGAAAAGATTTCAATTATCTGTTCCCCAAAGCGATCAATTACTACAGAGCTGACCTGAGGTATCTTCCTCAGATCTTTTATTGATTTGGGTTTATTTGAAACTAGTGCAGCGATGGCATCATCTGAAAGTACGATCTCAGGTTTTGAGTCGTTAGCTTTGGCAATGTTTCTCCTAATTGAGTCCAATTCGTCCATGCAACTTTGCTCACTATTAAATGCTTTCTGTTGATGATCCGTCACATTTTGAGAACCAAGAAAGGCTCGTATCTTCTGAGATAAGGCCTTCCTATCCCCGTCAAACTTCAATGGAGTCGGATCCAAGAGGTCAGATAGTTCCCGAATATACATGGAAGGTTTTCTGCTTCGTTTGCTTCCTAGAGCACGATTTCTCGCCCATGAAATATGAAGCTGTTCCTCGGCTCTCGTCAATCCAACAAAGAATAGGCGTCGCTCTTCCTCTAAAGCTAACTCAGTATTGGCATGGGCAATAGGGTGGAACCCTTCCTCAACCCCGCACAGATGAACTATTCTCCACTCCAATCCCTTTGCTGCGTGAAGCGTAAGAATTTGGACACCATCGTCTCTACCTGCTCCTGATTCTCTATCAGATGCCACCGTAAATTTAATCTCTTGCTCTTGAAAAGCCTCAACAATTGGAGGTATCTGAGCATGTGTTCTGACCAATACCGCTTGGTCGCTAAGATCAATATCGCCAATCGCAAGCTCTTTGACGAGCCTAGCAACGCTACGAGCTTCTTCGTGTTCATCTAACTCTGCTCGGATCGTCGGTAAGCGACCACTTTGCATTTTCGGATCGAGGCGTTCCATCATCGGAAGGATGGAAGAAGATAAAGCCAATATTTCTGGACTTGAACGAAAGTTATCCTTCAATATAACCGTTTGCGAATTCGGGAAATACTGCTCAAAATCATTTAAAAACCTAGCGTCCGCACCATTCCACGAATAGATTGCTTGGCACGGATCTCCCACAACTGTTAACGAACTGCTTGACCCTAACCAAGCCTGAAGAAGCGCAAATTGTAGAGGATTGACATCTTGAAATTCATCAACGAATAAGTCTTTGAATTTCCAATGACGAGCCTCTGCATAATTTGCATCTTCTGCCAAGAACCTTATTGCAAGCTGGATGATGTCATCATAATCAATAAAATTTTCTTTTCTTTTTAACTCTATGTACTTTTGGAAAGACTCAACCACAGAAACGAAAGGGACAACATCTACTCGTCCAGCATTTTCGGCTTCTGAAATATAATCGTCAACTGAAATTCTTCTCGCAGTCGCCCAGTTGATTTCAGCCAAAATAAAATTACGCTCCGCATGATTAAAATTTTTAGGCAAGATCCGAGAAAGGTAACTACCTTGATTACTGATCAAATCTGGTTCGTCTCTAATGCCAAGATCCTTCCATCTAGCTTTTATCTGTCTGTAAGCGATTGAATGGAAAGTTCCAGTCTCTACTAATGACGCTTCGCCCATTGTTGCCATTCTGTTTTTTATTTCAGTGGCTGCTTTATTCGTAAAAGCGAGACAAAGTGAGTGTTCAGGTTCTATTCGAACAGCGTTTATCTGGTAAGCAATTCGATGAGTTAAAACTCGAGTTTTGCCGGTTCCGGCACCGGCAAGTATTCGTAAATGCCGTGCATCAGAGCGAACAGCAGCAAATTGCTTCTCAGTCATATTTTTATCAAGAAACTCCACGGCATGAGACTAGCGTGGAAGTACGTTAAGTATCTAGTGAAGAAGTTATTGGACGAAAATAAAGTACTAGAGTGATATCAGCATGGGTTATCAGGTACTAGCGCTAAATGACAATGAAGAAATAATGATTGACCTTCGCAAGCATGTCCTTGCGCTGGCTCAATCATTCATAGCATTCTTGGCTTTCTCTGGCCTTGTAATCTTTCTTTATTCAGTTACGAAGTGGTGGTGGTTCTTGCTCTTTTGGTTCTGGATTGCGCTGATATTCTTTGGTCGTTACATAAATTACAGACAAGAGAGGTTTCTTATCACTACCCAGCGTGTTGTTTTTCGTCATGGAACCTTAAAAATGAGCATTTATGAAATCCCATTATCAAAGATCACTGCGGTTATCTCGCGTCAAGGTATTTTGGGGCGACTTGCTGGTTTTGGAACTTTAAGTATTGAACACTCTGATGACAGGATGTCAGTTTATGAGATGCTTCCACAGCCAGAATTAATCAAAAGAGAACTGTCTCAGCTGATTCAATAAGTACTGTTAAATGGTAGCGAAAAGTTTAGTTTGAAAAAAGAATGACTTCAGTAAGGAATGTAGGACAACTAACAGGAGGTTCAAGTGGGTCCACTATCAGGTAAACGTGTAGTTGAGATAGCAGGAATAGGCCCCGGCCCATTTTGTGCCATGTTATTGGCTGATCTGGGAGCAGAAGTAGTGAGGGTAGATCGGGCATCAGCTGTCCCCGATACAATGCCCGATTCTCCCAACCTAGACTTGCTTAATCGCGGACGAAGATCAGTTGGTGTGAATCTCAAGACACCCGAGGGGATCGAAACTGTTTTAAAGCTAGTTCAGAATTCCGATGCACTCATTGAAGGTTTTCGACCTGGTGTAGCTGAGCGGCTAGGTATAGGCCCTAAAGAATGTCTAGCTAGAAATCCCAAATTGATATACGGAAGGATGACTGGTTGGGGGCAGGAAGGAACGTACTCTTCAATGGCGGGGCATGATATAAATTACATCGCGCTATCTGGGGTGCTGGGGATGATAGGTCGTGAGGGTGAAAAGCCCATACCGCCAGTAAACCTTGTAGGAGATTTTGGTGGGGGAGGAATGCTTCTTGCTCTTGGAATATGTGCTGCGTTAGTTGAAGTGGCCAGAAGCGGCGAAGGTCAGGTAATTGATGCGGCAATGACGGATGGTTCTGCACTGCTTTCGACAATGATGCATTCATTCAAAGCGATGGGGATATGGGGAGATCGCGGAACAAACCTTCTCGACACAGGAGCCCCCTTTTACGATGTTTTTGAATGTGCAGATGGGGAATATATCTCAATAGGTTCAATTGAGCCCCAGTTCTACTCTGAACTTTTGCGCATCACAGGGATTGACCAAAGCGAAAACCCTAAACAGATGGACAGAACGAAATGGGCAGAAATGAATTTAAAGATAAGTGACGTAATCAAAGAAAAGACGAGATTGGAATGGGAGGAATTGATGGAAGGGACAGATGTTTGCTTCGCACCTGTTCTTTCAATGGATGAGGCCTACGAGCATCCTCATAATAAAGAGAGGAACACATTCATTGAAGTTGCAGGAGTAATGCAACCTGCGCCTGCACCACGGTTTAGTAAAACTCCCGGGGCAGTGTCATCTCCTCCACCTCACCCTGGCCAACATACAGAGGAAGTCCTAGCAAGTTTAGGTCTGACAACAGACGAAATATCGCTGCTCAGGGAACAAAACATAATCAAATAAATCGCGTCATCTCAATTCTTTAATTGCTTGAACTCCGCAAAAGTGTGCTGTAGCTGTCATCATTGATATATGACAGTTATAAAAATAAATGCAATTACAGTTCCTGAAGGTATAGGCAGCGAAGTAGCAAGTAGGTTTGCCGCCAGGGCAGGTGCAGTTGACGGCACCGAAGGATTTGAAGGATTCGAGCTATGGCAACCTGAAGACGGAAGAAATCAATGGTTGGTAGTCACGAGATGGCGTGATGACGCATCCTTTGAAGAATGGCGATCATCAGGGCAAGCAGCTCATGCTCATAAACCTGTTGAAGGAGCTACAGAAAAGCCTCTAAACCTATCGGCGGAGTTATGGCACTATACAGTCTCTGTTACTTCTAAAGAAAAGGATTGAGAAACTAGTGAGCTTAAGAGATCTTCATACCACTGTCGCTTTTTTGCTTATCTTTATGAATGCAATAGCAGGAGTTTGGGGCATCCTCCTTGACAGGAAAAGTCTTAAATCAACGAGATTCTTCTGGGCAGCTATAGTGGCCGCTCAAATTATTGTCTTTGCGCAAGCTATTGTTGGGGTCGCATTGCAGTCTGAAGAGAAGATAGAACCAGATGATTTCCATTATTTGTATGGATTCTCGATGATCATTGCAATTGCACTTTTGTACGGCTACCGAAATACCATCGGCAACAAAAAATTTCTGCTCTATGGCCTTGGCAGTTTATTCATAATGGGGCTGGGTATCAGGGCTATGTTTTTAGGAACAACATAGAAATGAAAAATAGAGATTAATCATGAAAAATCGCATCGGAGAACTAGATTGAGCGACTATGTCTTGGTAACTGGAGGCGCAGGGTACATCGGTAGTCATTCTGTACTTGCACTAATGGAAGCGGGATATAACCCTATTGTGCTCGATAATTTTTCAAATTCATCCAAAGAATCCATTACCGGCATTGGGAAAATATACGGTAACACCCCTATCGTTATCGAGGGTGATGTCGGTAACTCGTCGCTGGTAATGGATATTTTCTCAAACTATGACGTAAATTCGGTGCTTCATTTTTCCGGACTTAAGTCAGTTGAAGAGTCAATGGCTGACCCGCTGAAATATTATATTGAAAATGTTGGATCCTCTCTATCCCTTCTGCGAACAATGCAAGCAGCGAGCATTCATACAATCATTTTCTCCTCATCAGCAACTGTCTACGATCCTGAAAGTCAAGTGCCTTACACAGAAAATTCTCCTACAAATCCCATAAACCCTTACGGGCATACCAAATTGTGCATTGAGCAGATTCTTCAGGGGCTTGTAAGTTCCAACCCAAAGTGGAGGGTGGGCATATTGCGCTATTTCAATCCTGTAGGGGCTCACCCATCTGGTCATATCGGTGAAGATCCAAAGCAAACGCCTAATAATCTGATGCCCTTACTGATGCAAACTGCCATAGGTCGAAAGGAAAAACTCCTAATCTTCGGAGACGACTATGACACTCCAGATGGCACGTGCATCCGGGATTACATCCATGTTTTAGATCTCGCTAGAGGTCATCTGTCAGCTTTGTCATATTTAGAAAGACATCAAGGGCTTCATATATGGAATTTAGGGACAGGGACGGGAACCTCCGTTAAAGAGTTGGTAGATAAGGTTAGAGAAGTCACCGGAGTTGAGATCAAAACAGAAATCACCTCCAGACGCCTGGGGGATAGTTCTAAAGCAGTTGCTGATCCGGAGAAAGCAAAAAGCGAACTATCTTGGCATCCAGAATATTCAATTGGGAATATGTGCGCTGATCACTGGAATTGGCAACGTCAAAATCCAGATGGGTATCAATAGCCTAAAACGCGTTCAAGATAAGAGTTTGTAAAATGGCCATCTGGGTCTAAAGCCTTTCTGGCCTCAGTAAACTCAGACCATCTAGGGTACAACTTTGCCAATTGTGCAGACTCAAGACTATGTAATTTCCCCCAATGGGGCCGTCCATTAAATTGATCCATAATATGTTCAATTCTTTTGAAAAAACCTTTGGGGTCTACCCGGTTATAGAGATGGACTGCAATAAAGCCTGTCTCTCTTTCGCTAGCCATTGAAAGGGGAATGTCGTCTGCGCTCAAGCTTCTGACTTCAACAGGAAATGTAACTGGAAAGCTAAGTTCTTCAATGACACGCTGGACAGCTTCAAACGCTTCGAAAAGACACTCTCTTGGGACTGAATACTCCATTTCAAGAAATTTAACTCTTCGTTTAGAGCAAAAGATGTTATGGCTAGCATCTATGCGCTCCGGCCTGACATTCTCCTTGATAACGCTATTCACCATAGGGTCTACGCTATTTGGGAACTGTAACCAGAATTGATTCAAAAGACTAAAGCCAAAATTTCTTGTGACTTCATTGGTCACAAATGTAGAAAATTTTCTTGTTCGTGTATTGGTTGATGCAGTCTTGTTGCAGATTTTAATTTCTGCAAGCTCAGTATGTGGGAACCAAAAGAACTCGACAAAGTCTGCGCTTAATTCCTCGAATTTAAATCGCGAGATAATTTCAGGCAATTTCGCTGTGAACTCAAGAATCTTCAAATTGAAGGCCGGAACGCACTGGAGTGTAACCGAAGTTATTATCCCCAATGCACCCAAGGAAACTTTGGCCGGTCCTAAAAGATCAGAGTTTTTTGATTCGGAAATATCCATAACAGACCCATCCCCTGTGACAATTCTGATACCCACAATGGCAGAACTTATTGAGTTGTATTTGATCCCAGTCCCATGTGTTCCGGTAGCAATAGCTCCAGCGAGACTCTGGGTGTCAATATCTCCAAGGTTTGGAAGAGCAAAACCTATTTTATGCAACTCTATATTCAAATCGGAGATGGTTATTCCAGCGCCTACGGTGACCCGTAACCTATCTCTATCAATACTAATAATACGATTCATTGACTCCATAGAAACTAAGAATCCCTCAGTTAATCCAATAGAGCTAAAGCTGTGCCCACTTCCTATCGGCCTAATTTTAAGTCTTCTAGCTACTCCCAAGCATACGATGTCGGAAATTTCAGCTTCTGTTTTAGGTTCGAAGATATTGTGTGGGTTGGATGACTGATTTCTAGCCCAATTGGTCCACTTCTTAGTCAAAAGATGCTCCTTGGATCAACATCGGCAATGGTTAAAATTACCAGCCACGAAGATCCACCTTCCAATCACCATAGATATAGCCCTCCTGTGAACAAGCCAATCTAGAATGCTTAGCAATCGTAGGGTCTACATGCGGAACTCGGAGGTGAATCAAATCTCCAACTTGAAATGCGAGATCGCCTCTTTGTTCAGTTGGCACAATAGTTGAATGTTCATCAGAGCAAAACTCAATGATCCCGTCTTCAAGTTTTGGCTTTCCATAATCTGTCGCAAAAGATTTCACTCCTGCATCACATACCGCTCTCTTTCGATCTCTTTCGACAGAAATTACTGTTGAGACTATTGTCAGGCTCTCTTCGAAGGGGAGACCTACGGTTGAGTATCGGGTATCCATAAACAGAAAAGATCCTGCTTGAATTTCTGTTGCTAATTCATTAAGGTCAAACGTCCCTGTCCCACCGGCAGAGATAATATCACCACCAGTGATTGAATGAGCCTCCTGCAATACTTGCATAGCTTCAGCGACACCTCTTTTCCGATCAGCTCTATCAGGGGTAAACATTAGATGCCCTTCATATCCCATAACACCCTTGATATTTAGGCCCTTTCGCCGGGCATAGCCTGAAAGAATCTCTACCTCGTTCAAATCACAACCACATCTGGGTAATCCAACGTTCACATCAATCAGTACGTTGCGAATGCCTCCGTCCTTCGCAGCATCTATCGTCTCAGCGGAATCTACGGCAACGATTACTTCAACACCATGGTCGACTAAAGATCTGAGTCTAGAAGCATTCAATGTTTCATTGGCGAGCAGAAGATCATCCCCTAGCCCGTTAGCTGCTAAACCTTCGAGTTCCTTGATTGTTGCACAACAAAAACCTGAGTAGCCGGCTTGCTTGAGTATCGCTGCAATATCGGTTGATTTGAAAGCCTTAACATGTGGCCTCAAAGAGGAGCCAGGCCTGATGGACTTCATGGTCTCAAGATTTTTTTCAAAGATCTCAAGATCAACAGCCAAGTATGGCGTCTGGAGGTCATTTAACTTCCGCACGAGGCGAGAATACTCAAGTTACATAACAGCTGCAATGCCTAAGTCAGCAAAGTTTTCCTTCTTATAGTTATCTCTGAACATTTCTCGGAGTTTAGTTGCTTGGTCATCATATTCTGATGGGTCATCCCAAGTTTCTCTCGGGTTCAAAATTTCGTCGGGGACTCCTTCGCAACTTGTTGGCATGCGCAAGTTCAGAATAGGTTGCGTGACTAGGGGGGTATCGTCAAAGTCGCCTGCAAGTGCAGCGTTCAGTAATGTCCTAGTGTGTTTGAGAGACATCCTGCTACCAACGCCGTGTGGTCCACCGGTCCAACCAGTGTTAAGAAGAATACATCTCGTATCATGCTCAGACATGCGCTTCGCTAGAAGTTCAGCATAAACACTTGGCTTTTGAGACATAAAAGGGCCTCCAAAGCAGGCTGAGAAGGTTGCCTCGGGCTTTGTAACGCCTACTTCCGTCCCAGCAAGTTTTGAAGTGAAACCGGTGACAAAATGATACATAACTTCATCCCGACTGAGGATAGATACCGGAGGCAATACGCCGAAAGCATCAGCAGTTAACAAAACAATTGTCTTCGGATGGGGGCCTGCTGCTCCAGATGCAACGCTAGGATTACAAGTCAGAGGATACGCAAAACGTGTATTTTCAGTCCTCGAACCGTCAAATAGATCTAGCTCCTGAGGATTTGTCTCCTCAATGGGCTTCCCTGGTAATGGAGGCACATTTTCAATTAGCGTCCCCTTCATGCTCAATGCGGCAGCAATTACCGGTTCAGCTTCCTTGTCGAGATCAATAAGCTTCGCATAGCATCCATCCTCAAAGTTTGAGACTCCTAAATCAGTCCAAACATGTTCATCATCGCCGATTAGGAGACGGTCAGGATCAGCAGACAGCGTGGTTTTGCCCGTTCCTGAGAGACCGAAAAGGATAGCGCTATCGTCATCAGCGCCCACGTTTGCAGAACAGTGCATTGAAAGTTGCCCTTTGCTTGGCAGGACATAGTTCATGACAGTAAACATTGTCTTCTTGTTAACTCCGCAGTAATCAGCGGGCCCTACCACTAAAGCTACGCGGTTAACGATGTCCATAATGACCGCACGGTTCGACTTGGTATGATCTCTTTCAGGGTCAGCAATAAAAGAAGGGACATTTAAGATGGTCCACCCTGTTTCAGGCCGGTCGCTGTCATCACGAACTGCCTTTGGAAACATAATGTTGCAGAAATACGCATGTGTTGCGTATTCGCCAACAAATCTATAAGGCTCAGCAAATTCAGTATCCCATCCACAAAAGACATCCGTTACGTAGAGGCTGCCTTCTTTGCTATTCAAATGACCAACAACACGTTTTAAAAGGTCATCAAATGCTTCCGGGTCGAATCTTTCAAAACCATCTTTCCACCAAACCGTATCCTCTACCTCAGGTCTAGCAACAGCAAAGGTATCTTTCACAGGGCGCCCAGTACACTCAGGGTCGCTGAAGTAAACAAGTGGCCCATCTATTCCTAGAGCAGTTGGAAATGCTTTTTGCTGATTAGAATCGCCATCAATAGAAACCCGACCCTTGTCGTTCTCTATAGCTGCGTAAAAGAGCTCATCTTGAGTTAACCCGTAATGGATGGTCGCGTTTTCGATACCAAATTGTTCTAAAAGTGCTTTTTCGATCTTATGTTGGGGGTGATCTGTCATCTCTTGACCTCGTATTTAACTTATTGCAGGAAATCTGGAGTTCCCATGTCCACTTCGGAGCCCAAGCGAAGATTCGTGGCCATTCCTGATTCATCAAGCTCAAAAATAACACGCTGTCCTTGCCGTAGCATGCGAAAAATCGAACCATCAAGGGCGTTAGGCGAGAGCTCATATTCAGTAAAGTTACGCTCGGACATAACTACACCATCTTTGGTTCCCGGATCGTATGACTTGATGACTCCCTGCACAGTTGCTCCTAAAATAAGATTCAACGTAGTAACAATAACTGACTATATGCAATAGTTGCGAACTGTTAAAGCTTTTCAAAGATTTAACTAAATTAACCAAAAATAACGATATGTCGTCTTTCGGCCTCAGGAATTAGTAGCATTCCATTCGTGGAACAACTGAAATCTTTCTCAGCTAAACAAATACGTGACGTAATTTTAAAATATGATGAGTCTCTAAAAAGTTACTCTGAAAATCTTAATTCGCTTAATGTATACCCTGTGCCTGATGGTGACACTGGTACTAACATGTCCTTTACTTTGAAGTCAGTTATTGAAGAACTGGCCGAAAGCGATGACAACCCAGAAGCACAGTGGGAAGCCATTCGTCATGGAAGCTTAATGGGGGCCCGTGGCAACTCAGGGGTAATCCTTTCTCAGATTCTTCGAGGACTAGCTGATAGTTTCTCAAACAAAACCCAAATGGACAATAAGGCTATTGCTGAGGCTTTGACACATGCTTCCGAAGCTGCGTATGCATCTGTCATGAAGCCCGTTGAGGGAACGATACTAACTGTCTCAAGAGAGATAGCCGAGAAGGCGCAAGAACTAGTGAAAGGCAAAATGGCGCTGACGACGTTCTTGTCTCAATTAGTATCTGCTGGTGAAGATTCCTTAAACCGAACCCCTGACTTACTTCCTGTACTGAAAGATGCAAATGTTGTGGACGCCGGAGGGGCTGGGTATCTCCTACTTATTCAATGTTTTCTTCATATTGCTGATGGGACTGCCATTAAACCCCCCCCTAAAGCTTCAGTCAACGCGTCAAACTTAACTCCATCTAGCGCAACAAATGATGGTGAAAAACCAGACGTCAGCGAGTTGCGGTACGAAGTCATGTTTTTTCTAGACGCTCCAGAATCAAAAATTGATCAATTTAAACTTGACTGGCAAGCCGTAGGTGACTCAATTGTGGTCGTAGGCGGGGATGGCTTATACAACTGCCATATTCACTCAAATGATATTGGTGAATCTATCGAGGCAGGCATTAGAGCTGGAAGGCCTTATCAAATAAGAGTTACTGATTTGCAAGAAGAACTTTTCCACATAGAGGACCATATTGAGGTCGTGGGCGCCAGCGAGATCATCGTTCCGAACCCCAGTGCTGAAAACACCGCAGTCATCGCTGTAGTTGCAGGAAAAGGCATTCAACAAATTTTTGCATCAATGGGCGTCAACGCAATTGTTGCTGGAGGGCAATCAATGAACCCATCTGTTAAGGACTTACTTGAAGCTGTTCAACAGGTTCAAGCAAATGAAGTCATAATTCTTCCTAACAACAAGAACATAATCCCCGTCTCTGAACAAGTAGATCATCAAGTCAGCAAGAACGTCATGGTTGTTCCGACGAGAAGCATCCCAGAAGGATTCTCTGCTCTATTAGCATTTGATCCAGCAGCAGATGCGAAAACAAATTCTCAATCAATGAACTCCATGGCAGAGTCAGTTGCAACAGGTGAGGTGACCCAAGCCGTCCGGGATAGCGAGACAGATGCAGGCAAAGTAACTGAAGGTGATTGGATCGGTTTAGACAGAACAGGGGTCATTGTTGCCCGACAAAACCTAGGTGATGCAGCTTTGGATCTTTTGCAAACACTTATCGGGGACGAACATGAAATAGTGACAATTATTGAAGGGCAGGACTGCCCCCCAGAAGTTACAAAAGATCTATTAGCTTGGCTTTCAAATGATAAACCTGAAATTGAAGTGGAAGTTCATAGCGGTGGGCAACCTTTGTATCCCTACTATTTTGGTATCGAATGATTAGATGATTACCCCTTTGAGAATGGGTCGGGTGCAAAGAATGAAGATAGGCGAAGGCCATCTCTGCGGGATAGGGTGTTAAATGTCCAACTCTCAAAACCCGTTGACACTTCCAGACTTGTCGAACATACCGTTATCTCGGCTGAAAGGCATAGGGCCGAAGAAAGAAAGTTCGCTCAATTCTTTAGATATCTTCTCAGTTCTTGATATCTTGACCCATTTCCCCCGTAGGTACATCGACAGAACAAATGAGGCAAAGATCTCCTCGTTGCAGGTGGGCGAAGAAGGAATGATACTTGTTGAAATCCTTAACGTTTATAAGCAAAAGACCCGCAACAGGCGTTCATTAGTCACTGCAAAAGTCACAGATCAAACAGGAAATGTGACGTTAACATTTTTTAACCAGCCATGGAGAGAGAAACAATTAAAAGTAGGCACTGAGGTCATTATCTTCGGGAAACTTGATCAATATAGAGGCGAATACAGGATGGTTAATCCTGTGGTTGACTTGATTGGAGATAAAACAGGCAAATTCATTCCCGTATACGCACAATCGGGTAAAGCAGGTCTATCAACATGGGAGTTCTGTAACTGGACAAAAGACGCGCTTGACAAATCAAAAGTCAGAGGTTTCGCTGAACCTTTACCCTCCGCCATAAGAGAGCAATACGATCTTGTCAGTCGCGACAATGCTTATTCTTCAATTCATAATCCTAAAAACCTAGGAGAAATGCTAACTGCAAGGAAACGCCTTGTATTTGACGAATTGCTTCGTATCCAGTTACTTCTTCTAGCACGAAAAAGACAACTAGAGTTAGCCACTCAAGGAATCAGTCACGACTTTTCAGGAGACCTAGTTAACAAGCTAATAGAGAGCCTTCCTTTTGAACCAACGAATGCTCAGAGCAAAGCAATCGCCGAAATCTTCCAAGATCTGCGCGCCTCTTGCCCTATGCATCGACTTCTTCAAGGAGACGTGGGATCAGGGAAAACGCTCGTGGCTATAGCAGCGCTACTCTCTGTAGTTGAGGCGGGCAAACAAGGCTCAATCATGGCCCCAACCGAAGTGCTTGCAGAACAGCATTTCGTCAGTGCCAAAGAATTGCTAGGCAGTTTCATTCTCATGGACTCAACTAACTTGCTAGGTGAACGAAAACTAAATATTTCTCTACTGACAAGTCAGACTTCAGAGAAGGATGCCAAAGAGATACGGGCAAAATTAAGGCGTGGAGAAATTGACATAATCGTAGGCACACACTCCTTAATCCAGGAATCAGTTGAATTTGCAGACATTGGTCTCGCTGTAGTCGACGAACAGCATCGGTTTGGGGTTGATCAACGCGCTGCTCTTCGAAATAAAGGAAATAGTGCGGCAATACCAGACCTGCTAGTAATGACCGCCACACCAATTCCTCGAACAGCGGCAATGACTGTATATGGAGATCTTGATGTAAGTATTTTGAACGAACTTCCAGAGGGGCGTATTCCTGTTGAAACGAGAAGAGTTGCTGACACTCCCGAGTTGTGGAAAGAAGTGAAAGCGCAAATTCTGGAAGGTCGCCAAGTATTTATCGTATGTCCACTAATTGATGAGAGCGAGAACATTGACACTACTTCAGCCGAAGCTACGTATCACAGATTAAAGGATGCTGAACTCAGAGAAATGTCTGTTGGATTGCTTCACGGGAGAATGCATCCAAGCGAAAAGCAAAATGTGATGGACTCATTTCGAAATGGTGAACTAAACGCTTTAGTGTCTACCACGGTTATCGAAGTGGGGGTAAATATTCCAAATGCTACAGCAATGGTTATTCTCGGCGCTGAAAGATTCGGTATCGCCCAATTGCACCAATTGAGAGGGCGCGTCGGACGAGGATCATTCCAGTCAATTTGCTACTTAGTTAGTAACTCCCACACATCGGAAACTGACGCGCGCTTGCAAGCCCTTGTAGATTCAAATGACGGTTTTCATTTAGCTGAAATAGACCTAGAACTCCGTGGAGAGGGAACAGTAATGGGGGCTGAACAAAAGGGCAGGACCGATCTAAGAATTGCCTCACTTCGAAGAGATAAAGAGTGGGTATCACATGCAAGGAATGCCGCGAATGCTCTGTTAGATTTGGCACAGCAAGGCGAAGATATATCGCTTCTCATTGAGGAGATGGACCTTTTCTTCAAGGAAGAGAAAGTAGAATATCTATTTAAATCATGAATGAACCACAAAGTGCAGTGTCTGACCCACTAACAACCGCAAATATTCTCACAGAGGCCTTTCTGTTTGACCCTTTCTTCAGTTGGCTATTTCCAGGGAAAAATCATAAACAAAATTTGCATGAATGGTGGCATTTCCTAACCCGCCACTCAACAAAGAATCCCAATTGGATATTAAGTGTTGATGCACATGGCTCGACCTCGTCGATATGGACTAAACCAATCCTAGATTTAGAGGAATCTGAAAACAATGGTGATGCCGAACAAGACGCATTCGTCAATTTAATGCATGAATTAGTTGACGATAGGATCTCACAGGTTCTCGAGGCTTTCGCTGAAGTTAATGCTAATCATCCCTCGCAGCCTCATTGGTATCTGCAAGCAGTTGGAACTGTTCCTGAGATGCAAGGTAAAGGACGAGCAGCAAAACTCCTTCGGCCTATTCTGGAGATTTGTGATAAGGAAGGAATTGGGGCATACCTTGAATCAACCAACCCAAGAAATCTCTCCTTTTACTATCGGCTAGGTTTTGAAATACAAAAGGAATTAGAACTTGACGATGGGAAAGCGGCACTAACCTGCATGTGGAGAGACCCCTCTTAAATGCCGTCATCTCCAACTACTATGTCCCATCTGTCGAGACAATCCTTACAACGATAGAACACAACCATATTCGCTTTCCAGCCAGACTCCGGTTCCTTGCTGCCCAAAAAACATCTTCCGCCACAGTCAACACACGTAATTTCCGATGGAAGTTTCATCCCTACCCCTCTTGGAGAAGATAACGTAATTTAATATGAGGGTCATAGCTGGAGTAGCGAAAGGGCGAAAGTTAGTCGCACCAATCGGGGATCACATTCGGCCTACAAAGGACCGCGTCAAAGAAGCTATCTTTAACTCCCTTCACAGTTATGGACTCGTTAATGACAAATCATTTCTCGATTTATTCTCCGGTACAGGTTCATTAGGAATAGAAGCTCTATCACGTGGAGCAAATTCAGTAGTATTTATTGATAACCACGAGGAGGCGATTGACTGCATCACGGTAAATGTTGAAAAATTGAATTATGGCTCAGCATCAAAAATACTGAAAACGGATGCACTGAATTTCCTCAAAAAGAAAGAGTATTTTGACGTAGCTCTTATAGACCCCCCTTATAAATATGAACATTGGGGTGCATTGCTTGAAGATATCAATGCTCATGCAATAGTCATTGAGAGTTCAGAAAACGTAACCCTTGAGAGTGATTGGCAAATAATCAAGAGCCAGAAATACGGTCAAACCAACCTCTTAATAGCTACACAGCAAATATAAAGACAGGAAATAAGTATGTATTTATTGAGTTCGCGGCAGAAAATAGGTTTACCAACATAGGTAGCGCAAAATCTGGGGTAGATTTATTTAATGGCTATTGCAATTTATCCTGGATCATTTGACCCAGTTCACCTCGGGCATGTGCAAATAGTAGAGACAGCCGCAACGATTTTTGATCAATTAATCGTAGTTGCAATGCACAACAGAGAAAAAAAAGGTTTCTTGTCTATTGAAAAACGGGAAGAGTTACTCAAAACTTCATTTGTACATCTTGATAATGTAGTTACAGATTCCTCAACTGGTCTTGTCGTTGATGTCGCTGAGGCGTTAAATGCTGACGTAATTATCAAAGGCCTTCGGTCTTCGGTAGATTTTGAAATAGAAATGCAGATGGCTCAAACCAACAAAAGAATTTCGCAAATCAATACATTCTTCATTCCAGCGGACCCGGAATTCTCCTACATTTCAAGTCGATTTATTCGTGAAATATCATCTGAAGGGGGAGATGTATCGGGATTGGTGCCAAAACCCGTTTCTGAATTATTAGAGAGAGAAATAGGTAATAATGACTGAAGCAGAGCAGAATGATGAAAGCACAGCATTCGAATCAGTGGAACCATATGAAGCGCCCGAAGTCGAACGCCTAATTCAAGGGCTCATTAATGTTGTTGATGCAGCTCGCCCAGTTCCATTATCTTCATCTTCCATGGTTAATAAGGACGAGATCATTTCAGTCTTAAACGATATATCCATACGTTTGCCCGATGAGATCCGTGCTGCAAGATGGTTACTTAAGCAACGAGAAGACTTCCTCTCCAGAACACAGAGAGAAGGGGATGAGTTAATTGATTTGGCTCGTGCCAGAGCTGGTCAAATGGTCCAGAAGTCCGAGGTCGTAAAAGCTGCTGAGATCCATGCTCGTAGACTCGTCGAAGAAGCTCAAGCTGAAGCTCAAAGGCTTCGGCTTGAAACCGAGGATTTTTGCGACCAAAGACTTGCTAGCTTTGAAGCTGTTTTGAAGAAAACTCAAAAGGTAGTCGCAGATGGAAGAACTAAACTGCAAGGAGATCCGCTAGCCGACCTGAAGGAAGCTCATGGATCTGCAGAAACAGAAACAGAACAAGGACCTGAGCTGTATGACCAGGATGAAATCGGTTAACGAGTCTCCAGACTCAAGCGATCTTGTTGTAGATCTCCCAAAATTACAAAGAAATCCAGGTGTTCCCGCCGAAGTAGCATCAGAATGGAAACCTGATCTTTTAGAAACAACTCACTCCAGCGCAACTCTTATTCAAGTAAAAATTTCTCTCGAAGCAGTCTCGGAAAGGATCACGGCCATTGGAACTGCGACACTCCATTGGACTGCTCAGTGTCGAAGATGCCTTGAGGCTACCTCGGGGTGCACATCAATTGATATTAACGAGATATTTGAAGAAGGCGCTTCTGAAGGAGAAACCTTTGAACTGCCGCTTGGTGAAAAGCTTGACTTGAAGCCAATGCTGGCGGAACAGGTATTGCTTAATCTTCCACTCGCCGCTTTATGCTCTGAATCATGCACTGGACCAAAAGATACAGAATTCTTTACGAAGTCTCTTCCGCCGAATACTGAACAAAATCCTCAAGAGTTTAAGGATCCCAGATGGTCTGCATTGGACCAGTTGAAATTCACAGATGATTAACTTTTTCTAATCTGGGTGCAAGAAAGTCTGCTGGTCGGTAAGCTCTAATTTGCGCAAGTTACGCTTGCTGTAAGAAGAATTGGAAAATCCATGGCAGTACCAAAGAAGAAAACATCAAAATCCAAAAGTAGAAGCAGGCGTAACTCTGCATGGAAACTTCATGCACCGACTCTTAACTCTTGCCCACGTTGTGGTGCCGCCAAAAGACCCCATCATGTATGCGGAAATTGCGGGTGGTATGACGATCGAGTAGCCGTTGAGGTCTAGTCTAAAAACGAAATCATGACTGAAAAATCTCTTCCGGTGGCCGTTGATGCAATGGGCGGTGATTATGCACCCGATCAGATAGTCGAAGGAGCCAGATTAGCCAAAGAATCAGGAATTCCGATTGTTCTATTCGGAACAGAGCAAGCTCTAGATGGCATACAGGACATAGAAACTATTTATGTCTCAGAAGTAGTTGAAATGGATGAGGATCCTGGCCAAGCTGTTCGACGAAAGAAAGATTCATCACTGATTCGTGCAGCTGAATATGTTAGAGACGGCCATAGCGCAGCGATGGTAAGCGCAGGAAATACGGGTGCTACAATGGCTTCGGCATTGTTGAGAATGGGAAGGCTAAAAGGAGTCGCTCGCCCTGCGATCGCAACACCTATCCCGACACTGGAGGGGGACCACCCTGTTATCCTTCTTGACTCTGGGGCTAATGCAGAATGTCAACCTGAATGGCTCTTGCAATTTGCCGAAATGGGGGCAGTTTATTCGCGTGACCGATTCGCAGTTGCAAAGCCTAAAGTTGGACTGTTATCAATTGGCGAAGAAGCTGGAAAAGGAAACTCGCTGATAAAAGACTCATATGAAATTTTGAATTCTGGAGATTGGGAAACGGTAAGCAAAGCAGAATTTATCGGAAATGTAGAGGGAAGAGATCTAATGAGCGGGGCTGTAGACGTTGTAGTTACCGACGGATTCACTGGAAATGTTGCCCTTAAAACACTTGAAGGAACAGCAAAAGCCATAGTGAAAGCGTTATTTTCCGCATTTTCAAGTTCTGAAGATGCGAAAGCAGGCGCTGACCTATTAGGGCCTTCTTTGTTGCCCCTTTATCACAAGCTAGATCCAGATTCTGTTGGGGGAGCAGTTCTTCTCGGTGTTAACGGCATTGCAATTGTTAGTCATGGCTCTTCATCAGCAAATGCAATTCTCAACGCAATCAAAACAGCACATGAACTTTATAGAGACAACCATGTGGCAAATCTCCAATCAGTTCTCAAACCCTGAATGGGTGATTTCTCAGACACTTCGCCATAGTTGCCTGCAGATTCGCTATTATCGGTGACGTAGATTTAAGGACAGGAACATATGCCAGCTGAAACTCACATGGAACAAGACCCTCTTGGTAGAGACGCGATATTGCAATTAATCAAAGACAGGTTAGGTGAGATCCTAGAAATAGACCCCCATACGGTCAATGAAGGTGACTCTTTTGCAGATGATTTAGATGCTGACTCTTTGGCGCTTATAGAACTTGTTGAGGCTATTGAAGAAGAACTAGCGGAAAGATCTGTTGACTTCAGAATTGATGACGAGGATCTGGAAGACCTAAAAAGCGTAAGGGACGCAGTTGACTATGTTTTCAGTCGATTGAGCTAGTTTTCCTTGATTTCTGACACAACGGTAAGTTTTGCAAATTCAATAAATAAAGTTTTCAAAGAGCCGCTTCTTCTAGAGGAGGCACTAACTCATAAATCTTGGTCTGCTGAGAACAAAGGAACAGGGCCGAACGAGAAACTAGAGTTTCTAGGGGATTCGGTACTTGGCCTCATTGTCACTGAACACATATACACGAAGTATCCAGAATTATCCGAGGGTCAACTTTCGCTCCTTAGGTCTGTTGTCGTCGGAAGAAACTCTTTAAAAGAGGTAGCAGAGGAGATAAATCTTGATAAATATCTCAAGTTAGGAAATGCTTCGATCTCTCCCGGTCTACTTGAGGACGCAGTTGAAGCTGTAATTGGCGCAATATATCTTGATGGGGGCTGGTTAGAAGCTAAGGGATTCGTGATTGACATCCTGGGAGACAGAATTGAAGAATTTTCAAAGAAAAATAATGAAGACAGCAAAAGCAGGCTCAAAATGATATTTGAAAAGCAGTCATTGCCTCTGCCTCGATACAGTATTCACTCCGAAGGACCTGACCACGAAAAGATATTCTTCGCAAGTATTCGAGCAGGGGATGACATCATCGGAAAGGGTAAAGGAAGCAGCAAGAAAGAAGCAGAACAGGCGGCAGCCTCCGAAGCACTGAAAAAGTACACCAACGAATAACTTGGGAAATAAGGCGCTAAAATCGTCATACAACGCAAAACTTACAAGGAAACTATGATTCAACTCCCAGAAATAGAAACAATCCGGAGAGACTTAGAACGAGATTGCGTTGGCAAAAAAATAAAAACAATAGAAGTTACAAAAGCAAAAATTGCAGGCGGCCCCAAAGCAAAATCTGCAATTGAAAAAGAACTAGATCAGTCTAAAGTCGAATCAGTCTCCAGAGTAGGAAAGTTCATACTCTTTGAATTATCCAATGAGATGACATTAGCGATCGCACTTGGAAGTGGCGGGCAAATAAGTAGAGTCCCAAACAAAGCAGAAATTCACCCAAAAACACAGTTGATATTGACATTCACGCAAACCGGGCAGATGAGACTGATTGATCATGCCGGTGAGGCCTCGGTTTCTATACATGAAACAGCAGATTTCATTGAAGATAAGCCCGAATTAGCAGAACTCGGAATCGACCCAATTGAGCACTCCCAACGAATAACTTGGGGGGATTTTGCACACTATCTTCAAGCAAGAAAAGCTAAGCTCAAAACATTGCTCGTTGATGATTCATTCGTGATTGGTATAGGGCCAATGTATGCTGACGAGATCTTATTCGAAGCCGGTCTGAGATATGACCGCATGTCAGATTCTCTCACAACAAATGAGGTAAGGCGACTCTGGCAATCAATAGTCCAAACAATCTATGATGCTGTTAAGTATCGTGGATCAACAGTCGACGGGAGTCTTTACCTAGATACCACTGGCGAACCAGGATCATTCCAAGACCATCATTCGGTCTATGAGAAGCATGGAGAACTGAGCCCGAGGTCGCGTAAACCCATAGTGCGATCTAAGTTCGGTGGAATCTGGACCTACTATTGCGAGCAAAGCCAAGTTTAAAAATTAAAAAATTAAACTACAAACGTGTAATTTGCTTCAGAAGCGACTAGTTTCACTCTGTGTTCCTAAAATCAATGACACTAAAGGGATTTAAATCCTTCGCTGAGCCAACAACCCTAGATTTCGAACCAGGGGTCACAGTGGTCGTTGGACCCAACGGCAGTGGGAAATCAAATGTAGTCGATGCGATAGCATGGGTTCTTGGAGCTCAAGCGCCAGGTACAGTGCGATCCCAAAAGATGGAGGACGTAATTTTCGCAGGTACGGCGAAAAGGACGGCACTCGGCCGTGCCGAAGTCTCGTTGACTATAGATAACACTGCCAAAGTTATCCCGTTAGATTTCAATGAAATAACAATTAGCAGAACTCTATTTCGTAACGGGGATAGCGAATACGCAATGAATAATGTTCCATGCCGTTTACTCGATATCCAAGAGATGTTAAGCGACTCCGGTGTGGGACGTCACCAACACGTAATAGTGTCTCAAGGCCAAATTGATGCTGTGCTTAACGCTAAACCAGAAGATAGAAGATCTATCATTGAGGAAGCTGCTGGTGTTCTAAAGTTCAGAAAAAGAAGAGAAAAGTCCGAACGGAGATTAAGGTCAACCGAGGAAAATATTACTCGTCTTCAAGATCTCCTTCGAGAAGTGAAGCGTCAGCTTAAACCTCTTGAACGTCAAGCAGACGCAGCAAGACGGCACGGGTCGTTATTTGAGGAACTGAAGACATTAAAGAGGCACATCGCCGGTAGAGAATTAACTGCTTTGAGAGAAGGTCTAAACGCCGTTCAACTGGCAAAGACGCAACTAGCTTCTGATGACAGAAAATTAAAAGCAGAGTTAGAAAAACTTGATAATCAAATTGAGCACGCCGAAGGAACCCTCGTCAACAAAGGATTTGACGAAGGGGCAGATGAATTGGCAGCCCTTGAGCGGACCCGTGAACGAGCAAAAGGGCTAAAGGCACTTCTTACAGAGAGAATCGGTAATCTCAACCAGTTGCAGATAGCTCAGGTTGACAAAGGCGTCGTAGAAACTCTTGACGCAGAGGCAGCTAGACTCAAAGCACAACTACAAGAAACGAACACTTCAAAACTTGCTTTAGAGCCAGAAACAAAGCGGTTAAATGACGATGAGCAAAATTTTGAGCTTCAACGATTCGAATTCCAAGACCAGATTTCCAAAGAGGTTGAAACGGCAGGAAATGCAGCAGCTGAATCAAGAGGTCAACTAGCTGTCATCAATTCTGCTTTACATGACCTTCAACAAAAGGCAGCGGCTATCAGGGAGCTTGTAGAGAAGCTCAAGGATAAAGAAAGAGGATCCGAACAATTCACTCAAAAACTATCAACACAAATCAACGAAATGAAGGAGTCCTTGGAATCATTAGAGAACG
>Ga0208130_1000184_pt1 | contig 33672 bp, 30 predicted proteins | sample ETNtaG_31_FD_185771 | JGI IMG/M metagenome (GOLD analysis project Ga0208130, IMG submission 185771) | Marine microbial and viral communities from oxygen minimum zone, Eastern Pacific Ocean - ETNP201310SV78 (SPAdes) (version 2) | ecosystem: Environmental > Aquatic > Marine > Oceanic ... | reverse complement strand
ATAAAGAATATAAAATTCATAAATATTTTTTTTACCTAGGTATTTCAAGTTAAAAGTTGTGTTCAAAGGAGGTATGTGCGCTAATGGATTGTCATTTTTTTCATATCCGATTAGGTAATTTACCGATGAATTTAAAATTAGTTTTTTTGAAAACTCCGTTATAATATTAATGTTAAATCCACGAATATTAGCGCTTTCAATATTTTTATTCATCTGAATTCTTAAAGAATCTCCATCATAGAAAAACAAAGTATCATTGTTTAATGAAGCTTCATCTCTTGATATAGCATCTGAAATATTAGTTGCAAATAGCTGAATATTTAATTTAATAAATTTTGCAATTTTTGCATTAATACCAAACTCAATGTTTTTACTTCTTTCAGGACTAAGATTTATATTTGGAATAACCACATATCCATTTCCTTTGGAAAATATTTTTCCAACATCATCAATATTTGGATTTCTAAATCCAGTATAAAAACAAGAATTAAAAGATAAGTTTTTAGAAAAGGTGTAGTTGATTAACATAGAATTAACAAGCGAATTATTTTCATTTAAAATTTTCTCAAAAGGAAAAGAAAAGGACTCGTTATGCTTAAAATTAGCTTCTAAAACATTGTAATTATATCTACTACCTAAGTAAACTTTTGTCTTTTTATTAACAATAAAAGAAATCTGAGAATATAAAAATAAATCTTTCACTAGACTTCCATTATTTGGATATCTGGTAGATGCATAATAATAATTATTTGTATTACTTTGATTATATGCTGAAGACTCCACTAATTGTTTTTTCCCTCCAAAGCCGTAATTTAGTTCTAATAATTTAAACTGTTTTGTTAAATTTAGATTTGCATCAAAAATCATTAAGTCTTCAATTCTATTAGTAATAGCGTTAGAACTTGATTTTTGTACATGTCTAGACTCGGTTAACTTTTGAAACGCAAGCATAACAGTTAATTTGTCATGAAAAACATGGGCGCTCTTGTTAATAAAAGAGGCTGATTGTAAAAATCTTTTTTGTGGACCGTAGTACCAGCGCAAATATTTACTTCCATTTTCATTAATATCATTTAGTTTATCAAATCTATTTATAATAGAGGAGGTTGAGAATTGTGTGTTAAATAAAAGCGATTTTTTATCCTCTAGCGGGACCATAGTTTTATGAATAAAATCTGCTCTCCAATAGTTTGTTTTTAACTGTTCATTGTTTTTCGTTATATTAATCTCCTTACCCCATTCATCGTACCCATGCAATCTATTATTACCCATATATAAATTATCAGCTTTTTTAAAAGAAAAGCCTGTAAAAAAATATAAATTTTTAATATAGTAATTAGTCTTATAGTTTAACATGTTTGTATTTGAAGAGCTTTCATAATTTTGATTAAAATGATGTCTAGAAATATTTTCTTTTACTGGACTTGAGGTGTTAAAAATTAGAGCATTCCCCATTGCACCATCGCCATAAACTACAGATGACGGGCCTGTAACTAAATTAATTGTTTTTAAGAAAAACGGGTTTATACTTGACGAGCTTTGAGTATGTCCGCTTCTATAAATCGTGTTATTGAGTGAAATACCATCAATTGTAATTAACAGTCTGTTTGCTTCCATACCCCTAAAATTTGGACTGCCTCCACCAGGCTGGCTTTCTTGTACTGAAACACTTGACTGTTCTTTTAAAATTTCAGATATGGAAGGACTAGTAGATTTAATGTAATCAATAGGTATAATAACTTCAGCCCCTTCAAATGACGTGTAAAGATAATTTTTTTCATTAAAATTTATTTCTTGCAAAAAATTAGTTTTAGCACTAATCTTAATTAGTTTGGTAATATTTTTTTTAAGTATTTTTTTATCATTATAACCTATATGTGTTATCGTAATAACATCTTGTGAATCAAACGAGTCAATATTTAAAAACCCATTTTTGTCAGAAATTTTATTCTTATCATTGCAATAAAAAACCACATTTTCAATAGCCTTATTTGTTATACTATCTACAACCTTAATTATTTGAGCATTAGTAAAAACAGGAAAAATTAGTATAAAGAGTATTTTTTTCAAAACATAACAGATTTGATTATTTTTTGAGACATAAGGTTGTTAAGATCATGGCTATGAATTTTGTAATATTTGATTAAACAAGCAAGAACTTCAGATTTTTTTTCTACACCTAATGTGGTAGGTTCGTTCTTAATCAAACACCTAAAAACATTTGATAAGCTACTATTTAATGTGTTAATATTTTTTATTTCTACAAATCTAGCTTTTTCAAGATCAAAGTATGGATTTGAAATATTTTCTTTGGAAGGCTGAAAGCCTAAATAAGAACTTAGTTTAATCAAAAAAACAAATATAAAATCGTCATTGATTAAGTTTTTTGTCATTAAATACTTTTTTGTTTCCCAAATAAATTCAAATAAATATTTGTCTGCAAAATTCTCTTTTGTTGTTTTTAATATTACTTCGGCAATAAAAATCGACAAAAGGTTTACGTTGGGATTTATATAATTATAATTTATACTTTCGAGTAAATCTATTTTTTTCAAGTATTGTAATGTAGAACTGTCTTTATGATTGACTGAGATTTCGCATAGCTTTAAAGGCTCAAAACATACTAGTTTTTGTTTTGATTTTTTTTGACGAACTCCTTTTACAATAAAACTTTGTAAACCTTTTTTAAGTGTTAGCATTTTTGATACAATTGAACTTTCGCCGTATTTTATATATTTAAGTGCTATTGCTTTTGAGCTATATGTTGTCATTTAATAAAAACTATTTTTCCTTCAACCTTTTCTTTTCCTGTTTCATCGGAGCTAAACAAAATATATACACCAGAACCAACTCTCTCTCCACTTTTATTTTTACCATCCCAAATAGCTTGACCTCCTTGAGCAAAACTTTCATATACCAGATCTCCATTTATATCAGTGATTTTAAAGTTTGCATTAGTACTCAACCCATCTATAGCTATTAGACCAAAATAATTTTCTTTAACAGGGTTTGGAAAGACTTTTACTGTTTTAGCGTTAACAACACCTTTTGTTGCGGAAGAACGATAAGACAGCAGTCCCTTTGACGTACCTATATAAACCTCGCCAGTTTTATTATTTATTGTTAACGCAGTAATATTGTTCGAGAATAGTGGACTGTTTTCTGCAGTAAAATGTTCAATCTGATCTAATCCATCAGCTGAAAGCAAATATAATCCAGATCTTTCTGTGCCAACCCATTTTCTATTTGCTCCATCAATAAGAATTTGTGTTATTTTTTCTTCACTAAGTAAATATTGACCATAATCACCTTCTTGAATTAAAATTTGCTCAGCATCAAAATTATACTCAGAAAATATATTGGCCGGATTGTAAAAAACAGTAATTCCCTTGTCAGTCCCGACCCATATCTCACCATCTAAATCTTCTGCAATTGATATAACATTTAAAGAAGGTAAATTTCCATTTCCAACCGCAGTAGTAAGAACTTTATACTCATCATCGCTAATATCTTCTAATGTATTATTATTATTATACACTAAAATCCCTATTTCATTGGCTCCTCCATCTCTTCCAATGACGCACCACTTTTGATCATAACTATCGATAACTAAATCTGTGTATAAATACTTAATCTGTTGTTGAACATAAAATGATCGCCAATTATCATTAACTGTTTTAACAAATAATGGGTTTTGAACACTTGAAGTTAAGCCCCATAGATTTCCGTAATTATCTAATTTAAGTCCACAAACGCTTAACCTTTTATCATTAGCCCAATCTCCAATTGTATCAATACCATAATTTGTATTTGAAGCATTCCATCTAACAGAAAAATCACCATCTGTTATTTGCGCAACACCATTATAAAAAGAAGAAAAATATATATTATTATTATGTTTTGCTGCGCTAACAATATCTTTAGCGTTATCCAAGTCATAATAATTGTAATTATTCCAAAATCCATTACTGTTTTTAATTGAAGCCCCCTTTTTGTTATTCCAATTTCCAAAATTTGTATGTCCTCCATGACACATGTACAACTCTGAATCAAAACATTCTAGACTAAACACCTGATTGCTTACTGGTCCATCAGGAATATAACTTTCAATATAATTATTACCTATAAACTTCATCAAACCATTATTTTTATCAGCAATCCAAATATTTTGATCAGAATCAACTAATGAATATTCTAGATCAGTAAACAACGAGTTTGTTATTATTTCAACCAAATCTAAATTTGCATCATATACAAAAATGGAATCTTTTATAGTTGTGGTGAAAAAGTTGGAGTTTGAAGAAACACTAATAATCTTTTCACTTGAGTCGCATAAAATTTTATAACTTGATGAAACAATATTTTCAAGATTATTTTTGGATGTATCATAAATAGACCAGTTACTAAAATCGTTTAATAAATTTGAATTTATATTAGCTCTGTAGATGCCGCTAGGTGTTGAAACATAAAGTGAGTCGTTTATAGATGTGCATCCAGTTATTGGACTAAACTCTTCATTAATAATCAAATTATATGTGTCTTTAATTTCTAGTTTTTCAATATCTATAAGTACCAATCCAAAGCTACAAGATAAATATGCTATTTTATTATTTATAAAGATATTATTTATGGTTTTTTCACCGATTAGCTCCGTTCTTTTAATATCATTAATATTTATTGTTTCCTTTGGTGTTACTACATCTATATTGCAATTTTCGTATACTACCAGTATAATTCCAGTTTGTCGACAATAAGCCGTTTTACTAATGCCAAAATCAGATAGGCCAGTATTTTTAGATAATTTTCGCATACTTTGATCATACTTATTTATATAAAATAGACTTTCGGATGAAACACCGTATAGTTTATTTTCTGTTTCTGAAATGTGAGTTGCTGAATTATATGATTGGTGTGTTTCCCATTGGCCTATAGCAATGTCCTGGCTTACTAATCTTAAGCACGAGAAAATACTAAGTGATATTAAACTAATAAATTTTAAAAAAGATGTCATTTTACATATTGTATAACTAGTATCTAACAAAAAAATTGCGAAAACTAATATAAATATTAATTTTGTTTTTTAGGCCTAGTAGTTCAACTGGATAGAACATCAGATTTCGGCTCTGACGGTTGGGGGTTCGAATCCTCTCTAGGTCACCATAAGCTCTCATTATATTGAGAGCTTTTTATTTGTTTAAAATTACTTTTTTTTCAACCGTCCCATCCTCCTTAACACAAAATATAATTGAGTTGCATCTTGATCTTGTCTCTCGTCCAAACAAATCAACTGTTGAAATTATTTTTGCTTTTTTTTCCGGCGTTATATTTACATAATTGTTTGTAGGACAGTTAATTAGACCATTTATATTGTGTTTTGATAAAAATTTCCATATTTCTTCAGAGGCATTTATATCCATATTTCCAAATGTACCTGGCCAGTCATGATCTCCACCATTTACTTTAAGTTCAACTACTGATACACAATTATCTCCATTTTCCCAAATCTTTTTTTCTACATCACTACCGTCATTAGTATTAGTATTTGCAATTTGTATTACATTGGCAGTTATGTCAGTATTATTGTGAGATGACCAATAGTCAGTTATATCAATTACTGAAATATAGTATGGAGGAAAACCGTTGTACATTGAATGAGGATTCATGTCATTAGTTCCAGGAATCAACATTATTGCAGTAGGGTGACTGGGACTACAGGCTGGAAAACCATATTCATTTATTCGATACGAATCAGACAGCATAGAACCTGACACCGAGGCAATTGCTGCAATTCTATTACTTAAGCGGCAGGCAAGCTCATAGCTAAAAATACCCCCTTCTGAGTAACCACAAGCGTATACTCTATTGTTGTCTATGTTGAATTGTGAGCTAAGAGTATCAATAATGGCTTCTATAAAATAAATATCATTGTAGTTTGTAGGGGCTTTATGCATCCATGCACCACCAGATCCGGAGGGGTATACAGCAATAAAATTAGCTGTATCTGCGATAGGTCTCATATCATTTGTGCCTAACATCATACTTAAGCCATCTCCTCCACCTCCGTGAAAACTTAATAGTATAGGAGTTGCAATAGAAGAATTGTAAGTTGCTGGAACGTATATAGTATACTCTCTTGTTTCATTACCATAATACATTGTCCTAGTTTCCTGAACTTGTGCTATTACTGAACTTGTATTAAATATAAAAACAAAAAACAGTGTTGATATTTTTAATTTCATTGATAAATAATTTAAATACAAATTTAATGATAAATTAGCTAAAAATTTTTCCACCACTGTTTATTTTCAAGTGTAAATTATTTATTTTTTGTGTGAATGTTTTAATAGGTCTTCAAAACTAACAACTTTTAGTGTTTTTTCGTTTGTTGCTTCCAAAATAACCTTGGGAGCGATATTGTTAATTAACGCCTCTTTCCATCTTAGGGCGCAAAGACACCATTTGTCACCATCTTTTAAACCTTTAAATCCATATTCAGGCATTGGTGTCGATAAATCGTTGCCAACAGCTTTAGAAAAGAGTAAAAACTCTTCATTAACTATAACACAAACAGTATGCATTCCAATATCAGATTCGTCGGATTCACAACAACCTGTTCTAAAATATCCTGTTTTAGGACTTAAACTACATGTAATTAATGGTTCGCCAAAAACATTAAGGTTTTTCATTGCTTAAATATGACTTTTTTTTCAAAACTACCATCATTATATAGTTCAATAAATACTCCCCCCTCCCTTTTTCTGTTAAATTGACCTAAAATAGAATAAATAGATGTTAGATTCTTTTCAAATTTAATTGGAAATGGTTGCAAGCTAGTGTTACAAGAGATCATTGTTTTACTAGTGTCTAAAACATTATCATTCAGTTCGGATTCCATATCTGAATAAAAGTAGAGATAGCCAGAAGCACTAGGATTTGTGAATATATCAGTAAAGCGAACCTCGCTAATATAGCCACTCGTATAATTATTACCGTCATTTGGAGATGTTGTCGACACCCTTATACCATTTTGTAAATTTTCTATTGTAAAAAAACCTATTAGATTATTGATTGAATCAAATGAATTTACTGTTGCATAATTATTGTTTAAAGTAATACCCATTTTTAAAGTCGATACTATTGTATTAATACTAGTATTTAGTATTGCAAATCCAATCGAGTCCCCAAAATTGAATTTATACATATCAAAACTACCTCCGCTTGAAGTAATCACAGTGGTTCCAATATCAGGCTCATCCGCATTTTGAGATACTCTAAGCGTCAAGTTCGTTGACGAGTCACATATTTGGTGAGATATAGAGTTGACTACCAACGGATTAAAAGGAGATGCAACAAAATTTATTGTTGTAAATGTATCTATTATTGACCAATTTGAGCCGAGTTGGTTTGTTGAATCACAAAATGCTTTAATTTGCCATTCATATGTGGTTAATGGTTGAAGAAGCGGGATGTTTCGTGTTGAATCTGTTTGACCAATATTTCCTAAATTACTCCAAGAAGGAGCGCCAATTTCTTTATATCTTATTCTGTAGTGATCTACCCCTACAACTGGGCTCCAGTTCGCTTGAGCATTATAGTATGTTATGTTAGATGTAAATAGGGCTGTCGGAGTTGGACATTGTGATTTACTTTCACTTACATATACGAGATAAAAAATGGAAAAAAAAATTAAGGACCTCATCATGCAAAGATATATAATTTTTGTTTTTCTAATCTTTTAAATCAAAAATAGCTAAAGCTACGCGATCTTTTCAAACACATAGATAACGCTTGAATATTGCTTGTCAATATACTTCGCCCGTAAGTTTGAAATTGTTCCAATGACAAAACTCTTTATAAAATTTTTATAGCCGTTTTTGTACTCTTCACTAAGTAAAGAAACATAATATGAGTCAAAGATCATAGGTTTTGTACACTTAAATTTAAAACCATAATTTGACATTAATTCAATTATGTTTTTGTTTGAAAAATGCCATAGATGTATAGGAACATCCCAGGCTGCCCAATATTCTTTATAGTATTTAGCATCAAAGGATTCGTGGTTTGGTAGGGCAATGAAGATTTTTCCTCCAATTTTAAGCAGATCGTTTATTTTACTAATAGATTTTTTAATATCATGCACATGTTCTAAGACATGCCACATGCTAATACTATCGAATTTTTTATTTGTTAGAGCTTTTGAGAAAACACTATCAGTAACCTCTATTTTGAAATTATTTCTTGCTTGTTCAGCAGCAGCTTTTGAAGGTTCTACACCAAAAACATTAACACCATTTTTCTTACACTCATATAAAAACTCTCCTGTACCACAACCAATATCTAAGTGATGAGTCTTTTTTTTGTCTCTTGCGATAAGTTTTCTTTTACCTTTTATTGTAACCCTTCTAACAGATTGATATAAAAAATTAAATATACCTTTTTTACTATTTGTGTGTGATATGTACTTATCAGACTCATAATATTTTCCAATCTCAACCTTACTAGGCATGGGATTAGTTAATTTAAAGTCACATGTTTCACATGAAACAATATTGAAAATTTCACGCGAAACTGAAAAATCTTTGCAAAGCATAAATGGGTTTAATTTATTGCTTTCACAAATCGGACATTTTTTTAATTGTATCATCTGCCTAGGTACACAAGTAATATATTTATATCAGATGGTGATACACCACTAATTCTTGACGCTTGTCCTAATGTAGTTGGCTTTAAAAGATCAAGTTTTTCTCGTCCTTCTGTAGATATTGAGTGAAGTTTACTGTAATCAAAATTAATATCTAGTTTCATGTTTTCAAATTTTTTAAATTTTTCGACTGATTTTTTTTCTTTATTTAGGTATCCTCCATATTTAATTTCAATTTCAACTTTTTCTACCGCTTCTCGGCCTATATTGTTGTCTTTCAAATAGTTACACAGCTCTTCAACAATCATTAAATCTTTAATTGCTATATGAGGTCTTGCTATCAAACTATTCATTTTTAATTTTTGTTTTAGAGGAGAGCTGTTTTTATCGACTAACATTCCATTTACAATATTTGGTTCAATGCTAAGGGTTTTAATAAATTTTAGTAAGTCAGTTGATTGAGACATAACTTTCTCAAGTTTTTTTAATCGTTCTTCACTAGCCAGTCCTAATTCATATCCAATTTTTGTTAATCTCTCATCTGCATTGTCTTGTCTCAACAAAAGTCTATATTCTGCTCTTGATGTAAACATTCTATATGGTTCATCTGTTCCTTTTGTAATTAAATCATCGATAAGAACACCAATATATGCATCTGATCTTCTTAGAATAAATGAGTTTTTATTTTCAATATTACAGTGAGCATTGATTCCTGCTATCAAACCTTGACAAGCTGCCTCTTCATAGCCTGTAGTTCCATTTATTTGACCGCTGAAAAAAAGATTTTTAATTATTTTTGTTTCTAGTGTATGCTTAAGTTGTGTAGGTGGAAAATAATCATATTCAATTGCATATCCAGCTCGGAACATTTTTACATTTTCTAAACCTTCTATTTTTCTTAATGCTTCTATTTGTGTTTTTTCAGGAAGTGATGTTGAGAAACCATTTAGATATATTTCAATAGTTTTTTTACCTTCTGGCTCAATAAATAGTTGGTGTCTATCTTTACTACTAAACCTTTCAATTTTGTCTTCAATAGAAGGACAGTATCTTGGGCCAAGACCTTGAATTCGACCATTAAACATTGGCGAATCATGAAAACTTTTTTTTAGAATATTATGCACCTCCTTTGATGTGTATGTTATAAAGCATGAGTGCTGTTTATTAAGTCTATCAGTAGTTAAATATGAAAATTTTATTTCCTCTTCATCTCCTTTTTGCTCAATAGTTTTACTATAATCTATTGTTCTTCCATCTAATCTTGGAGGAGTTCCTGTTTTCATTCTTCCATGAGTAAAGCCTAAATCAATTAGTTGTTTAGTTATGCCTTCGGCTGCAGGCTCACCTGATCGGCCTCCTTTGTAATTTTTTTTACCCAAATGAATTAATCCGTTAAGAAATGTTCCGCTACATAAAACAACAGACTTACTGAATATTTCAGTCCCCATCTCTGTAATAATTCCGCAAATAGTATTGTTTTCAACTAGCAGCCTATTTACTGTATCTTGCCAAAAGTCAATATTTTTATTTTTTTCAAGAATTTGTCTCCATTCTTTTTCAAAAATTTTTCTATCGCACTGAGCTCTAGGGCTCCACATGGCAGGCCCTTTACTTTTATTTAACATTCTAAATTGAATAGCTGATTTGTCAGTAACGATTCCAGACATTCCTCCTAAAGCATCAATTTCTCGAATAATTTGCCCTTTTGCAACACCACCCATTGCAGGATTGCAAGACATTCTAGCAATTGTTTCAAGATTTTGTGATACTAATAATACTTTTGACCCCAACGTTGCTGCAGCATGCGCCGCTTCACATCCAGCATGACCACCTCCAATTACAATAACATCATATTTATCTTCTAAAGTCATCATATAAATTTAAATAGAAATCTTCTTTTTCTGTCATTTCTTGTTTTGAAGAATTGGTTTTATCATCATAACCTAACAAATGTAATAAACCGTGTACGATTACTCTTTTAATTTCTGTAAAAAAACTAACATTATAATGTTTAGCATTTTCTCTAACACGTTCAACGCTAATTAAAAGGTCTCCTGATATAGTTCTGTCTTCACAGTAATTAAAAGTAATTACATCAGTTAAATAATCATGATTTAAATATTTAATGTTTTTCTCTAGTAAATATTTGTCATCACAAAACACACAGACAATATCACCAGTAACCTTTTTTTCGCGTATAATTATTTGTTCTAACCATTTTGACAGTTCAAAAAAATTAATATCCTCAACTAATTTCTTATTTTGAAAAACAATCATTATTTATCTTTATTTAAATAGTTAAAATATTTAGTAACTCTTTTTTTGTAAAAAGGCTTAAGCTTCAAAGGGGTAGTTTCAATAATTTCCTCATAAGCTGTTTTTGATCGCTTAAATTCCAGGTACTTTTCAGTTTCTTGATCAATAGAAAAATCCCATTCAATAGATTCTCGTTGTGTATCTTCATCTTTTTCTCTTAAAGCATCTTCAGATTCAAGCATTTTTGTTAAAATTTCTTGTTGTCTTTTTAGTGTTTCTAATGTTATGTTATTATTAATAATATCAATTTCATTTTCTTCCATATTTTTGATGGTTTCGTTTAAATCATTTATACCTTCTTCATTCATTAATTCCATCAAATTTCTTCTTATTTCCTCTTGTTTTTTAGCAAGTTTCATTAGAGATTTTGCTTGGCTATTATTTTTGGGGTCATTTTTTGCCTTCTTCATTTCTTTATTTAATTGTTTTTGAGCATTTTTTAGCTCAGACATTGAGGGCTTATTGCAATTTTTAGGTTTATTGCAATTTTTAGGTTTATTGCACTTAGAATTAAAGTCTAAATCTCTTTGCATTTGTTCAAGAATTTCTGAAAGTAAAAGGGCTAAATTATTAATGGAGGTCATAACAAATTGTTGTTTCTCTGCACCTTTTGGCACATTTCTTTCTTCGAGACTTTTAGTTGCTATTTCTAAATTTTTATTTATTGAATTAATTTCTTTATTAATTGTGGATTGAATTTCAACAACTCTTTTGCTTAGAGCAAGAAGAGAATCTTGAATAATCTGGCTGTCGTCAGATATTTTGCCTTGATATTTTACAATATTTACAAATTCCGGACTACTAGTAGGGTTAGTATTAACTTCGGCGATTAAATTTTCCTGATCAAAAGAAAGTTTTATTAAACTTTCTAGAATTTGCCTTAACATTTGCATATCTTCCATTGGTTTATCTTCGGAATTTTGAGATTGCATGTTTTCAAGTTGTTGGCTTAGATTTTCTAAATCCTTACTAGTTTGTTTTTGAGATTTTTTAGCGCCCTTTTTTTTATTTTCATTTAGAGACTTAATACTTTCATTAATATTTTCTTTTATTTTTTCTTCTAATTTTTGAGTTTTAGGCATTTCGTTTTTTTGCTCTAATTGTGTGTTTTTTTCTCGCAAATCTTGAAGATCTTTAGAAATATCAGACATTTTATCTTTAATTTCCTCTTGCTTTTTTAAAAGCTCATCAATATTTTCTTCATTTTCTAAACTTTTTTGTTCTGCACTTAAATTTTTAGTTTTTTCAATTATTTCTTCTAGTTTTTGTTCAAATTCTAACTGTTTAAAGAGTTCTAATTCTCTGTCTAGCTCATCATTAATATTTTCATTTTCATCTTTAATTTTATTCAAAATATCTTGCATTTTTTCTTTATCCATTTTTTCAAGATTTTCCTCCATCTCTTTTAGTAAGCGCATCATATCTTCATCTAACACCTTTTTCATCAATTCTTCTAGTTTTTTTTGTTTTTCTAGAGTTTTAGAATTGAGTTTTTCTTGCGTTTTAATGTTTTGTGAATTTTGTTTTTGAGTTTTTTGAATTTGATCAGCAAGTTTTTTTTGATTATCAAGAATTTTTTTTGCCAGTTTTTTTTCTTTCCAACCCAATGTTTTGTTTTCTAGCATAAGTTTTTTAAACAAATCAATGTCTTTTTTTATTTCTTCTGCTAATGACATAGACGCACTGATATTATTTTTGGTTTTTTCATTTTGTTCATCTTTCTTAACAATAAGGTCGCTACTGGTCATTTCGCTGTAAGTCAGACTATTACTGGTTGTTTTTTTGTGACCATTAATTTTGTCATTATCCCAAACACTAAAGTTGTAAACAACTTTTTGTCCTGGATTAAGATTTAGCTCATTAAAGTTGTATTCAAAGAAAAAAGCTTCTTCATTTAATCGATTAATTTGAATGAGCTCAGAAGCATATTCTTTTGATGAATCAATTTTATAGTTAAAGGTAAGTTCAGATAATTTGTAATCATCTGATATATTACCATAAAAAAGATGCTTTAGATTTATACTGTCATATAGTTGTTGATATGTAATTTCTGGATATTGATCCTTTATAACTGTTATATAATTTGAAACCGTATCAGAAAGAAGGTTTTTGTTGTTTACAATTATTTTGTAGTTTTTATCAGTTAGTACAGTTTGAGTATAACTAAAACTATTGTTTTCAATTTTATTTTTAATTAAAGTACTGTCAAATAACATATTTATATTATCACTATTTCGAGTTGTGATATTCCATGATACTTCTGTCCCTTCTGCAACAGTGATGTCTCCTTTGTTTAAAACTTTTTGATTTTTTAATTGAGTATATTTTGGATAATTTAACTCAATTTCCAAATTAATAATTTTAGGCATTTTTTGAACTCGCAGAACAAAAGGACCTTTTTTATAACCCATTGAAGTAAGAAAAAAAGAAACATCACTTTCAACAGATTTAAATTTATAGCTAAAATTATTGTTTGATAAAGGGTTTAGTTCAAAACTACTTTTGTTTATTTCGATAACAACCGATTTTGGTAACTCTCTTCCTTTCGTATTAATAATTAAATTATGATCAGAATATTGTACAGCGCTTAGTGAATTGAAGACATATTCAAATGGAGCTTCAGGTTCAAAAAAAGTATTGTGTTTTATTATTCTATTCGAACTTTCTGTTAACATATATTCTTTTCCAGAAACATAGAAAAGAAGTATTATTGTAATAGGAACAATAATCCACTTAACTTGCTTTTTGTTTTTTGATATATCTACAGCCTTGTTAAATGAAAATGGCGTAATTAAATTAATTTTTTGTTCAATGCTGGCATTTATCAATTCATTTTGATTATTATTCATTTCACTTAACTCCAAATAGTTTAGTAATTTATCTTCAATTTCCGGAAAATGTTTACCGATAATTTTAGCAGCTTCTTTATGTGTTAGAACACTACCAATTTGAACTAATTTTAAAATAGGTATAAATATGAATTTAATAAGAATAGTTGAAAACAAAATAATATAAACCCAAAATAAGGTGGTTCGTACATTTATATCAAATTGATAATAATATTCAATAATTGATAAAAAAATAAAAAAACTTGTTAATATAGATATAAACCAAATACCACCTCTAATCAATTCATTTAAATAGTACTTTCTAATAAAATGATTTAGTTTATTTAACAAATTATTTTTCGTTTTTTGCATAAACACAAAAATACAATTTAATTACCTATTATTTTAAAATACAATTTATATGATAAATACTATCTTTGTTTTAAATTGTTATTATGTCAAAAGTTAGAGTTCGATTTGCACCCAGCCCAACAGGTCCATTACACATAGGAGGTGTAAGGACAGCTCTTTATAATTATCTTTTCGCTAAAAAAAATGGTGGAAAAATGATTCTTCGTATAGAAGATACTGACCAAAAGCGATATGTTGATGGAGCTGAGCAATATATTTTAGATTCTTTAGATTGGTGTGGCATTCATTTAGACGAATCTATTATTCATGGCGGAAAATATGGGCCCTACAGACAGTCACAAAGAAAAGAAATATACCGTCCTTATGCAGAGCAATTAGTTAATAATGGGTTTGCATATTATGCGTTTGATACAGCAGAAGAATTAACCATAATGAGAGAAAGAATGAAAAAGGCAGGTGTGACCTCTCCTCAGTATAATTCTGTAACCAGAAGTACCATGAAAAACTCTCTTTCACTTTCTGATGATGAGGTTAAAAAACGACTAAGCAATGAAGAGCCGTACGTTATAAGGATTAAGATGCCACGAAATCAAGAGGTGAAGTTATTTGATGTTATTAGGGGCTGGGTAGTTGTCAATACTAATAAAATGGATGATAAAGTTATTTTTAAATCAGATGGAATGCCAACATATCATCTTGCTAATGTTGTGGATGACTACTTAATGAAAATATCTCATGTAATTAGAGGTGAAGAATGGTTACCATCTGCACCATTGCATGTTTTATTATATGAGTACTTAGGTTGGAAGTCGCAGCAACCTCAGTTTGCACATTTACCATTGTTGTTAAAACCAGATGGTAATGGAAAATTAAGCAAACGCGATGGAGATAGACTAGGGTTTCCTGTTTTTCCATTAAATTGGAAGAATCCTGAAACAGGAGAGATAAGTTTAGGATATAAAGAAGGGGGATATTTACCAGAGGCATTTATCAATATGCTAGCATTTTTAGGATGGAACCCCGGAACACCACAAGAAATATTTTCGATAGATGATTTATGCGATACATTTACACTTGATAGAGTAGGTAAATCAGGTGCTAAATTTGATTTTGATAAGACAAAATGGTTCAACCAACAATATTTAAGATCTAAATCAAAACTTGAATTAGCAGAAATGTTGCAGGTAATTTTGAAAAAAAATGATATTAGTGCTGAAATTAATTATGTTGCTAATGTTTGTCAACAATTAAAAGAACGAGCAACATTTATTAAAGATATGTGGAGTGAAGGAAAGTATTATTTTCAGCCTCCCAAATCATATGATGATAAAGTAATCAGAAAAAAATGGGATAATGATATTAAAGATATTCTGAACGAGCTAAAAATTGAATTAACAGAGCTAGTCGATTTTTCTGCAGAAAACATAGAAACAGTCTTTAAGCTATTTTTAGAAAAGAAAAAAATCAAAATGGGTGTTTTATTGCCAGTGTTAAGGGTTTCTTTAACGGGCTTAGCAATGGGACCCTCTTTATTTAATATTGCTGAGCTTATTGGAAAAAAAGAAACATTATTTAGAATAGACACAGCAATAAAAAAGATTAGAAAATGACAACAATAACAATTGAAGGGATAAAAGTTTATGCTTACCACGGACACTTAAAAGAAGAAGCGATTTTAGGTGGGCATTTTAATGTTAACGTGTGGATTGAAGTAAATACTGATATTGTTGAAGAATCAGATGAATTAACAGATACCTTAGATTATGTAAAAGTAATAAGTATAGTTAAAGAACAAATGTTAATTCGATCAAATATGATTGAGGTTCCAACTGCAAGAATTGCCAAAAAGATTCTAAAAGAAAAAAATGTTTTAAAAGTAACTGTTGAATTAGAAAAGATTAGCCCTCCGGTTGATGCTGTTTTTAAAAAAATATCAGCAAAAAAAACACTAGCTAAGTAAAATTTTTCTTCTACCACTTAACATTAACTTAATAAGTCATCAAGACTACTAATCTATTCTTCTATAGCTTTAACAACGTTAATATAACTTGTTTTTTTTGAAATAATTAAGTTTAAATCTTCGATTTGAATTCTTTTTTGTTCCATTGAATCACGATCTCGTAGTGTAATAGAGTTGTCATTTAATGTTTGATGATCAATAGTAACACAAAATGGCGTGCCAATAGCATCTTGTCTACGGTATCTTTTTCCAATAGAATCTTTCTCCTCATACTTACAATTATAAAGTAATTTTAGCTCGCCAAGTATTTCCTTTGCCTTTTCAGGTAAACCATCTTTTTTTGTAAGAGGCAATACCGCAACTTTAATTGGAGCTAAAAAAGCAGGTATTTTTAAAACAACTCTAGTCTCGTTGTTATCAAGCTTTTCTTCTTTATAAGAGTGACATAAAACAGCTAAAAACAGTCTATCTAATCCAATTGATGTTTCAATTACATAAGGAACATAGCTTTCTTGTTCTTCAGCGTCAAAAAAATTAATTTTCTTTCCAGATTTTTCTTGGTGTGCTTTTAAATCAAAGTTAGTTCTTGAATGAATTCCTTCAAGTTCTTTGAAGCCAAAAGGGAAATTAAATTCAATATCAGTAGCAGCATTTGCGTAATGAGCTAGATTTTCATGATCATGAAAACGATAATTTTCTTCTCCCATGCCTAATGATTTATGCCAGAGCATACGACTTTTTTTCCAATAATCATACCAAATCATTTCCTCTCCAGGTTTTACAAAAAATTGCATTTCCATTTGTTCAAACTCTCGCATTCTAAAAATAAATTGACGGGCAATAATTTCATTTCTAAATGCTTTACCTATCTGCGCAACACCAAACGGCAATTTCAATCTAGTTGTTTTTTGAACATTTAAGTAATTAACAAAGATACCTTGAGCTGTTTCAGGTCTTAAAAATAAATCTGAAGATGTATCTTGATTTGCTCCAACCTGTGTTTTAAACATCAAGTTAAACTGACGTACGTCTGTCCAATTGCATGTTCCCGATATTGGGCATTTTATGTCCAGTTCTTCAATTAAATTTTTTATCGATGGCAAATCATTTTCTTTTAAAAACAAGGTTATTTTCTTTTCTATTTTTTCAATCTTTTGTTGTCTTTCAACAATTCTTTTGTTAGTTGACAAAAACTCTTGACGGTTAAAATTATCACCATACTTTTTTTCAGCCTTTAAGCAATCCTTTTCAATTTTATTATTTATTTTTTGAATATAATCTTCTATCAAGTTGTCTGCTCGATATCTTTTTTTTGAATCTTTATTATCAATTAATGGATCATTAAAAGCATCAACATGCCCAGATGCTTTCCATACAGATGGATGCATAAAAATTGCACTATCAATACCAACAATATTATCATTTAGATTAACCATTGATTTCCACCAATAATCTTTAATATTGTTTTTTAGCTCAGACCCAAAGGGACCATAATCATAAGTTGCAGCAAGACCATCATAAATCTCTGATGATTGAAAAACAAATCCATATTCTTTACAATGTGCTGTAACCTTTTTAAATATATCTTCATTATTAGTCATGTATGCAAAAGTAGTAATTTATTGTAGTTTTGCTTTTATGATTCAATTAGAAGATAAAATAATCTCAACTGATATTTTTAATAAATATTTTTTGTGTGATCTTAAATCATGTAAAGGAGCTTGTTGTGTAGAAGGAGATGCTGGCGCACCCATCACCCAAGAGGAAGAAATAGAACTTAAAAAAATTTTAAATGATGTTAAGCCATACATGAATGAAGAGGGTATAAAAGCTATTGAAGCAAATGGAGTGGCTGTTTTAGACGCTGAAAACGATTTAACTACAACACTAGTAAATAATAAAGAGTGTGCGTTTTCATTTAAGGAGAAAGGAATTGTAAAATGTTCAATTGAAAGAGCGCATAATGATGGTAAAATTCCATTTAAAAAACCCATTTCATGTCATCTATTTCCAATTAGAACAACAACATATAAAGATTTTGAAGCGATTAACTACGAGCAAATAAAAATATGTAAATCTGCATGTGCATGCGGAAGTAAATTGAAGGTCCCCTTATATATTTTTTTAAAAGAACCATTGATCAGAAAGTATGGCAAAGACTGGTACTGTGAACTGGTTAAGGTTGCGAGTCTTATAAAATAAACTATTTCAAGAATTTTTTGTCAACATAAAATGTTCCAAGTGGAATCAAAGAAGCAATTAAAATAATTATGCTTTCTTTTAAAGGAGTATTTTTTTTTAAAATAAAAATTATTGCTAGCAAAACATAAGCTATAAATAACACACCATGAGGCATTCCTAATAATTTTACGAATGAGTCATTTGCTAAAAGATACTTAATTGGTACTGCTATGAACAATAACAGTAAGTATGAAATACCTTCAGCAAAAGCAATTATTCTAAATATAGTGTTGAACACTATTTAAAAGCATTTTCTCCGGTGATATCTAGGCCGGTTATAAGTAAATGTATATCATGTGTACCTTCATAAGTGATAACAGATTCTAAGTTCATCATATGTCTCATAATTGAATACTCCCCTGTTATACCCATACCCCCTAAAATTTGCCTTGCATCTCTAGTTATGTTTAATGCCATCTCAACATTATTACGTTTACACATTGATATTTGTGCAGATGTTGCTCTGTCTTCGTTTTTCAATTGACCAAGCCTCAGCGTAATAAACTGTGCTTTCGTAATTTCTGTTATCATTTCAGCAAGTTTTTTTTGTTGAAGTTGAAAAGCAGCAATAGGTTTTCCAAATTGTATTCTTTCTTTAGAATATCTTAGCGCCGTATCATAGCAGTCCATTGCAGCACCTATCGCCCCCCAAGCTATACCATAACGAGCAGAATCTAAACAACCAAGAGGCGCTCCAAGACCATCCTTATTAGGCAAAATATTTTCTTTTGGAATTTTAACATTATCAAAAACAAGTTCTCCAGTAGCAGAAGCCCTAAGACTCCATTTATTATGAGTTTCAGGTGTAGTAAAGCCTTCCATTCCTCTTTCAACAATTACACCTTTAATTCTTCCAGATTCATTTTTAGCCCATACAACTGCTATATCAGCAAATGGGGAGTTAGATATCCACATTTTCGCACCATTTAATATATAATGATCTCCAACATCTTTAATGTTTGTTGTCATTCCGCCAGGGTCTGAGCCATGGTTTGGTTCAGTTAAACCAAAGCAACCAATAAGTTCTCCAGAAGCTAGCTTTGCAAGATATTTTTTACGCTGATCCTCATTACCATATTTGTAAATTGGATACATAACAAGAGAAGATTGTACGGATGCAGTTGAACGAATTCCACTATCTCCTCTTTCCAATTCTTGCATTATTAAACCATAAGATATTTGATCCAAACCAGATCCTCCATACTCTTCTGGAATATATGGTCCAAACGCTCCAATCTCTGCAAGACCACCTAGTATTTGTTTTGGGAAGGTGGCCTGTTGACAAGCATCCTCAATTATAGGTGATATTTCTTTTTTTACCCATTCTCGGGCTGTTTCTCTTATAAGTTTGTGTTCTTCAGAAAGAAGTTCATCCATCTTAAAATAATCTGGTGCTTGAAATAAATCGTTTGACATATTAAATGTTTTAATTAACTATGCAAAAATATATATTTATTAATATATAATTGAATGTTCTTGTATCTTTGTGTTAAAGTAATTTATGGCAATATTAAGAGACATACAAATTAGTCAAGAAATATTTGTTTTGCTATTTGTAACTTCGTTTTTTTTATTTGCCATTTTAAGAAATCAGTATTATAAATATGCAAAATTATTAATACTTGGAGTAGTTTCTCAAAGATATGCATACCAGTTTTTACGTGAAGATAATTTTTTTACTGAAAGAGTAAATCTTATTTCTTTTTTGCTAATCATCCTAAACTTCACATTATTTATTTCTAAAATTTTAGAATATAATTTATTTAGTAAAATTTTTTTCACCTCATTATATATCTCAAGTTATTACCTTTTAAAATTTATTTTAATTAAAGTTTTATCATTTTCTTTTAAATTAAAGGATATTAGTAAACTTATTTTATTTTTTACGTTGATGTTTGATAAAGTTTTGGCTATAGTTATCTTTCCCTTATTAATATGTATCTATTTTTTTCCTCTTGATGTTTATGATTTTTTAACTTTGACTATATATATTTTGATGTTAATACTGGTTTTATTAAAATCAATATGCTTCATAAATCTAGGCTATAACTCATTTGGTATATCAAAATTCTATATATTTTTGTATCTTTGTGTGCTTGAATTTTTTCCAATAATGATATTGGTAAAAACTGTATTATTTTAATAATGAAAAAGGTTAAGACAATTTTAATTTCCCAACCAAAGCCTGAGGGAAAATCTCCATACGCTGCTTTAGAGAAAAAATATAAATTAAAGATTGATTATCGTCCGTTTATTCATTTGGAAGAGCTTACAGCAATTGAGTTTAAAGAGCAAAGGATTTCGATTTTAAACCATGACGCCGTAATTTTTACCTCTAAGAACTCTATGGATCATTATTTTGGTATGATGGAGAAACTTCGATTAAGAATTCCAGATTTCACAAAATATTTTTGCGTTTCAGAAGCAATAGCTCATTATTTGCAAAACTTTATTGTTTATAGAAAAAGAAAAATATTTACAGGAGAACAAAGCTTGGTTAGCTTAATACCTGTTATGCAAAAACATAAAGAATCTAGGTTTTTATATCCTTGTTCGGATGCGTTAAAAATTCAAAAAAATATTTCTCTTGAAGAAAGTGGCCTTACAATTACAAAAGCAGCGTTATATAAAGTTGCATGCTCGGATCTATCAGACTTATCTGATGTGAAATATGATATTTTGGTTTTCTTTAGTCCTACTGGAATTAAATCGCTGTTAACAAATTTCCCGAAATTTGAACAAGCAGATACAAGATTAGCTGTTTTTGGTTCGTCAACTATTGATTCTGTAGAAAAAAATAATTTAAGAGTAGATATTGCAGTACCAACGAAAAAAGCGCCATCAATGTCAATGGCATTAGACCAATACATAAAAGAGGCAAATAAGCGAAGGAGGTAAAACTCTTTTAGCTACTTTCTAATTTGTATGCAAAAACTTAGCAAAACTGAAATTATTAACCACAAAAGAAAAATTGATCAACTTTTTAAAATAGGAAATAGATTTTTAATTAATGAGTTTCAAGTTGTATATTCAACACCAAAGAATAGCGACAATTGGTTAAATATTTTAATAAGTGTACCAAAGAAAAAAATTAAGCTTGCATGCACTAGGAACTTGCTTAAGAGGCGAATAAGAGAAGTGATAAGAAAAAAAAAAGAGAAATTTATTTTAGAACTTAAGCATAAAAATCAACATATCAATGTCGCTTTTATTTATAGTAGTGAAAAAGTGATTACATATAAAGAAATAGAAATAAAAATAAATTTAATTTTACAACGTTTACTAATAGCAATATGAAGTTTATTTTAAAAGTATTAATAATAGTTTACCAAAGAATTATTTCACCATTAACAACATCATCATGTAGATTCACGCCAACATGCTCAAATTATGCTTTAGAAGCTGTAAAAAAAAAGAATTTAATTACTGCTATAAAGTTAATTATTAAAAGAATTAGTAAATGCCACCCTTGGGGAGGCAGTGGATATGATCCAATAAATTAAGCAATATGAAAAATAAATTAAAAATAGTTTTATTAACAATTGTAATGTCATCATTTGCAATTTTTACAACAGGAGTTTCTGAATCTTATTTTGAGATTGCAAAAAATCTAGATATTTTCAATAGCCTGTATAAAGAGTTAAATTCTTTATATGTTGACGACACAGATCCTGGAGAACTTATGAAGAAGAGTATAGACCATATGCTTGAGTCGCTCGATCCATATACAACTTATATTCCAGAGTCGGAGATTGAAGATTTTAGATTTATGACTACCGGTCAATATGGAGGTATAGGAGCGGTTATTACTAAAAGAGATGAATACGTATATATTAGCGAGCCATATGAAGGGTTTGCTGCACAAAAAAGTGGTCTTATGGCTGGAGACAAGATACTAGAAATTAACGGAAAATCTGCAAAAGATAAAACAACTGAGGAAGTTAGTAAAGTTTTAAAAGGACAACCAGGAACATCAGTTAGTTTATTAATAGAGAGAAAATCAGTTTCAGAGCCTTTTACTGTCATTTTTGATAGAGAAAAAGTTACAATTAATAGTGTTTCTTATTCTGATCATATCAATAATAACATTGGATATGTTAAATTAAGAAGTTTTACCAGGGGCTGTGCGGAGCAACTAAAAAAATCTATTGTTGAACTAAATAATAAAAAAGAATTAAAGGGTTTAATTCTTGATTTAAGAAGCAACCCTGGGGGTTTATTAAATGAATCAGTTGATATAGCTAATTTTTTTATTGATAAAGGGGAACTAATTGTTAGTACTAAAGGAAAGATAAATTCTTGGGATAAGGAATATATAGCCAAGAAAAACCCAATATTTAAAAATTTGCCTTTAGTTGTTTTAATAAACAATACTTCAGCATCGGCTTCTGAAATTGTTTCGGGATCAATTCAAGATCTTGACAGAGGTATTATAGTCGGTAAAAAAAGTTTTGGAAAGGGATTGGTTCAACAAACGAGAAAGCTTCCGTATAATTCTGAGTTAAAATTAACGGTTGCTAAATATTATATTCCAAGTGGAAGATGTATACAAGCTGTAGATTATTCAAATAGGAATGAAGATGGATCAGTCGGTAAAATTGCAGATTCTTTGCTTACAGAGTTTAAAACTAGAAATGGAAGGAAGGTGTATGATGGTGGAGGTATAACACCAGACATAATAACATCTGAAGATCTTCCTGTAAACCTTATTAAATCTTTAGTTAAAGAAAGATTGTTTTTTGATTTTGCAACTGATTTTAGAATTAAAAATGATCAACTAAACGATAATTTTATTTTGACTGAACAAGATTTTTCAGACTTTACTTATTATTTATCTGATAAAAAATATGAATATAAAACAAAAACAGAATTAGCAATTAATGCACTAAAAGAAAAATCAAAAACCGAAAGTTATTATAGTGAAATAGAAGAAGAATTTAATCTTCTACTTAACAAATACTATGACAGTAAGAAAGATGATTTAAATAAAAATAAGCAGATAATAAAAGAAATTTTAACTGGCGAAATAATTAGTCGTTATTATTATCAAAAGGGAAGAATTAAAGCTAGTTTAAATTTTGATGAAGACGTCAAGAAAGCAATTGAGATACTTGAAAATACAAAAGAATATAATAGTTTATTAAATATATAATAATGTATATGTGTAACAGCCAAATTTTATATGGGTTTTATTTATATTCGAGATAAAGCTAATAGCCTATTACAATCACTTTTTATACTGTTAGGTATAACTATACCTGTTTCTGTAGCCGCAACAAATATTTTATTGGGCCTTATTATATGTTTGTGGTTATTTGAGGGAAATATTAGATTTAAAATAAAATCAATATTTGCTGAAAAATGGATAGTCTTTCTGTTTGTTTTTTTTTGTTGGAATATTTTAGGCTTGATTTGGGGAGATAATCACAATAGCTCCGCATGGATTTTTCAACGACTTGCACTACTTATATTATTTCCGGTTTTAATTACAGTTAATTTTAATAAAAAGGTAATAAAGAATTCTATTATAGTTCTATTAACAACATTAGCATGTATTTCTTTTATAGCAATACTACAAGAATTAAATTATATTAGACATATTTCCAAATATTTATCTTTTGTTAATTCAAGAAATGTAGTTTTTACAACATATAATTATCATAATATAATTTTAGCATTTGGATTTTTACTGTCCTTTTTATATTTCAACAATAAAAAAAATATTTTGTGGGTACATATTTTAATAATTTGTCTTTATTTCACCAGTGTTTTTCTTGAGGCAGGCAGAGCAGGACAATTATTGATAATTTTTTACAGTATTTATTATATTATATACTTTAACAAAAATAAACTTTTACGTCTTTTCTTTTTTCTTTTTTCTTTTTTATTAATTCAAGTATTAGCGTACAATATTAGCAACACTTATAAACAAAGGCTAGACACTACTTATTATAGAATAATTAATATTGATAAAAAAGAAATCCAACAAAAGGAGACAAGATTTGTTTTAGCAAGCTGGACAATTAAAGAACTTATTCAAAAACCTATTTTGGGACACGGAACAGGAAGTTTCAAGTACAATTTTGATAAAGATCAAATATTAAAAGAAAGATATGCCAGGCATATGACACCACACAACAATTATCTCTTTGTTTTATATGAATTAGGATTAATAGGATTTGTTTTGTTAATGATGATTTTCTATTATAAAATAAAGAGTTTATATAATAGAAAGTTTAAGCATCAAAAAATATTACTACCAATAAGCTTTTTAGTTCTAATGACAATTGATTCGTACTTGTATGTTTTTTCAATAGTAGCATTGTATATTTATATTTATACAATTTTTATTAATTACAATGTTACGGATTGAGATAGATTCTTTTTATTCTTCTATTTAGACAAGATAGTATTTCATATGGAATAGTTGAAATAGAATTAGCAGTTGATACGACAGAATTATTAATGCCAAAAACTTCAACTCTATCACCTTCGGAGGCATTAATGTTAGTGACATCAATTGTTAAAGTTCCCATACTAATTTTACCAATAATAGGGCAATGTTTGTTATTCAACACAATTTTTCCTATTCTATTACTAAGTCTTCTATTAAGACCGTCGGCATAACCAACTGGAACAATTGCAATTTGCATGTCTTTTTCACAAATACAACTATTTCCATATCCAATTCGATCACCTTTAGAGACTTTTCGTACTTGAGTTATAACACTAGTTAGAGATGCTATGGGAAATAAAAATTTATTATTAGTACAACCATATAGTCCAATCCCAATTCGAACAGCATCTAAACAATCTGAAGAATGGTTTAAAATACCATATGTATTTAAAATATGGGATAAAGTTTTTTTCTCAATTAAGTTATTGAATTTGGATGAGATTTTTTTAAATAACTCGATTTGTTTTTTTGCAAATTTTTTCGACTGTTCATTTTCAGCATCTGATAAGTGAGAGCAAGTTGATAATACATTAAGATGTGGATTTTTTTTTATTAGTGAAGCTAAAACTGGAACCTCTTCTTTATTAAATCCATATCTATTCATACCGGTATTAAACTTAATATGGACGTTTACAGGATTCTTATTCATAATATAAAGCTGCAACAACTTATGATTATAAATAATCACATCAATTTTGTATTGGATAATTTTATTGTAACTTTTAGATCCAGGATTAGCAACAATAATTTTAGTTTTAACACCCCCTTTTCTTAAGTTTATAGCTTCTTCAAAATCAGTTACCCATAGCGCATATACACCTAATTTTTCTAGCTTTTTTGCTATCTCCACATCTCCGTGTCCATATCCAAAAGCTTTAACAACTCCGATAATTTTTGTTTTTTTAGGAATAAGTTTTTTTAAATAAAAAAAATTTTTCGCTAATTTGTTTAAGTCAACTGTTAATATAGTTTCATAGATATTATTCACGGTCAATTTTTTTACTAAAGCATAATCTACAAAGCGCTTTATATTCATCTTTTTCACCTATTTTTATTCTATCCTGATTCTTATCTTTTCTGTATGAATAGTTAGCAGTATCACCACAGTCAGAGCAAACAGCATGTAATTTAGTAATATTATCAGAAATCGCTAATAATAATGGCATTATCCCAAAAGGTACTCCTAAATAATCCATGTCTAGACCACAGACTATAACACGTTTTCCTTGATTAGCAAAATTGTTACATAAATTAACAAGATATTCATCAAAAAATTGCGCTTCATCAATTGCAATAACATCTTCATCTGAAACAACTTCTTCTATTTCAACACTAGTATTAACTGAAGTTGCATTGATACTATCTTGATTATGTGATACAATTTTATTTTCATCGTACCTAATATCTATAGAAGGTTTAAAAACTATAAATTTTTTTTTTGCAACCTTTAGTCGTTTAAGTCTTCTTATAAGTTCTTGAGTTTTTCCTGAAAACATAGACCCACAAATAACTTCAATACTACCACGTGATATGTTAGAATATATTTTTGATTCAAAAAACATACATAATTATTTGCTTTATTTTTATGTTTGCTAATATAAAACAAATAGCAGAGATGAATTTTAGATTATTTGTAATAAATTTATCCTTTATACTTTTTTCAATTAATTGTAATTCTCAATCGGATACAATTATGCTCAATAAAAATAAATTATTTATTGCAAGCTCTTCTATTGCAATTTCATTAGCATCATCATATTATTATATTGAAAATAGTTGGTGGGCAGATAATAAAACAACTTTTCACTTTGATGATGGAGCAGATTTAATATATGCAAAAAATGTAGATAAACTAGGGCATTTTATGGGAGGGGTATTTGCTGCAGATGTATTTACATCTTCAATGCTATGGTCTGGAATAAACAAGAAAAAATCACTTTTATATGGAGCAGTTGTTGGTACCAGTTTGCAGTTAGCAATTGAAATAAAAGACGCATATGCTCCTTACTGGGGGTTTAGTTTTCTAGACTTAGCTTTTGGAACAGCAGGAGCTTTTTATCCATTTTTTCAATATAATAATAAAGTTCTTAATAATATTAATTTTAAGTTTTCTTATTACAAAAGGACAGATATATACATGCAACTGGAAAGACAACGTAATAAAGAAGTTAGTGATATATACTGGCACGATGATTATCCAAATCAAACTTATTGGGTTGCAATAAATTCAAAGAATATTTTTGACTATTCATTTTTGCCAGAATGGTTAAATTTTGCAGTTGGTTTCGGTTTAGATGACAGCCAATATTTAAATAATAACAGTCAAAAATTAGGAGGTAAAAATGAATGGTATGTAGCTTTGGATTATGATATTAAAAAAATGCTTAAAAAATGGAATACTCCATTAGCTAAAAAAATAAAACATTGGCTAAATTATTTTCATTTTCCAGCGCCAACAATAAAGTTGTCACCAGAGATTAAATTTTACCCACTATATATATAAAAATTAAATTATGTCGAAATTATATTTAGTACCTACCCCAATTGGAAATTTAAAAGATATAACACATAGAGGAGTTGATGTTTTAAATAAAGTTGATATAATTTTAGCAGAAGATACTCGAAAAACACAAAAATTATTATCACATTATGATATTCAAACAAAAATGTTTTCATATCACACATTTAATGAACATAAAAAACTACAGACATGGGTTGACAAATTACTTTCAGGTTTGGAAATTGCACTAGTATCAGATGCTGGAACCCCGTCAATATCAGATCCAGGATTTTTATTGGTTAGAGAATGTATGAGAAATAATATCAACACTGAATGTTTACCGGGTCCAACAGCATTCTTGCCAGCACTAGTTAGTTCAGGCTTTTCTTGTGATCGCTTCATTTTTGAGGGGTTTTTGCCTAATAAAAAAGGCCGAACCAAAAGGTTAAGAATGCTTACTAATTATGATATGACATTTATTCTTTATGAATCACCACACAGATTACTCAAAACATTGAAACAATTATCTGAACTTCTTGGGTCTGATCAACTTGTCAGTGTTTCTAGAGAAATTTCAAAAATTCATGAAGAAAATAAAAGAGGAAAAATAAAAGAAATAATTAATTATTATGAGTTAAAAAAACCAAAAGGAGAATTTGTGATTATTGTTTCTAAAAAATAAAAAATAGCCTAACTTTACTTGCAATTATGCTAATTAATAAATTAGAAAATAAAAGGCCATTTATAATTTCTGGTCCATGTAGTGCAGAGTCTGAACAACAAGTATTAAAAACAGCAAGTGCTATTAAACCAATAGTTGATGTTTTTAGAGCAGGAATTTGGAAACCTCGAACTAAACCAAATAGCTTTGAAGGTGTAGGTGAAAAAGGCTTAAATTGGTTAAAAAAAGTTCAGTATGAATTTGAAATTAAGGTTTGCACGGAGGTAGCAACCCCAAGACATGTTGAGGCGTGTTTAAAATCAGAAATCGACATGCTATGGATTGGAGCTCGAACAACAGTAAATCCATTTTATGTTGATGAAATTGCTCAGGCTTTAAAAGGACATGATATTCCAATATTTATAAAAAACCCAACTCACCCAGATATTAATTTATGGATCGGAGCCTTTGAAAGGTTAAAAAAATACGGTATTAATAATTTAATTGCTGTACATAGAGGATTTTATAATGACACAAGTTCAACATTCAGAAATGAACCAAGGTGGGAAAAAATAATTAAATTTAGAAAAGCAAACCCACAAATACCAATAATTTGTGATCCAAGTCATATTTCTGGAAATAGTAAGTATGTGAAAGATATTAGTCAAATAGCAATGGATCTAGATTTAGATGGATTAATGATAGAATCTCATTACGACCCGAAAATTGCTTTAAGTGATAGACAGCAACAAATTTCACCAAAAAAGTTGATTGATATTGTTAATGGGTTGATTTTAAGAAGTTCAGAGTTAAATAATAATAATATAATAAGTCAATTACAGTCTTTTAGAAATGTAATTGATAATTACGATATGAAAATATTGGAATTATTAATGCGTAGGGAGGACATAATTAAACAAATAGCAAATTTAAAACACTTAAATGGAATAACTGTTTTTCAGCTTAAAAGATGGTTTGAAATTTTAGAAACACGAAAGGCAAAAGGTCAAATATTAGATTTAGATGAAAATTTTGTTTACGAAATTTTTGAAATAATTCATAAATATTCAATACTAAAACAAACGAAAATTCTCCAAAGATTACAGTTAGATTAATCTAGAAAAAAATTAAAAACTATGTTGGGCTGTGAATCATAAGATAAATTAAGACTGTAATTTTTTGTTTTTGAAGTAAATAGTTCAACACAACCTACACCAACTATAATACCTCCAAGAACATCAATGTAGTCATGTTTTTTTGCATATACTCTACTCCAACCAACATATGAAGCAAGTATATATGCAGGCAATCCATATTTTAACCCATATTTATGGTCTATAAATGCAGCGCCTGTAAATGCTGCAGATGTATGACCAGAAGGGAAAGAAAAATCACCTCCGTTAGGCCTTTCTTTATTGACTACTCTTTTTATTGAATGAGTAACAATAAAAGATGCGCCCATACATTTTATAAAAGTGATCACTTCTGAACTAGATTTATCTAAAAAAAGTTGCGATGTAAATGCAGTAGCAGGTAAAGCAATTTGAATTATATCACCTGCTTTTTCATAGTCACTTTTTTGGCAAAAAAGAGTCAAAGAGAAAATACAACAAAATAGTATTAAAATAATTTTATCCAACATTTCTTCCTAATATTTTTGCGATTTCTGTTTTGATCTTAGTTAAATCAGTTAATTCTTTTAGTAAAGATATGTCGTCAGTGTTAAGATTAATTTTCTCTTGTAGTTTTTTTATTTTTATTTCTAAGTGGCACTTTTTTAATGAAAGAATAGCTTTTTCAGTTGTTTTTTGCATTTTTTGATTTTCATGAACAGTAAAGATTTTATGTTGTTCTTTCCAGTTTACACTAATTGAATGCTGGTTGCTAATAAGATTAACAACCAAAGAGTTAATTTCATTATCATTTTCTTTTATTAATTTGTCAAAATCAATAATATTATTTACTGAATATTCAGACGTTATTTTTTTATAAATTTTATCTAAAATTGAATGACTAAAAGAAATATTGTCAATTTTTAAATCGTTTATTATCATTTCTGCGACAGACATAGAGCTATTATTAAAATTGATTTTTTCATTCCCATAATTAATTAATAGTCGAATAATTTCTTCTTCATAAGCATATAGTTTAGTTTTATCATTAGTATTTTTAGTTTTATTTACTAATTGTGTGTTATTCTTTTTACTAATATGAAAATTTATATTAGCCCTAATGTTAGTTATTTCTTTTAACATTATTTCTTCTTTAACATTTAATTTTTTTGCATACATTTTACAATATTCACTTCTAACTAATGTATCATTAATGTGGGCAACAGAAGAAAATATATTTCTTTTCACAACAGTAATTTCTTTAGGGTCTATAATTGAATCTAATTTAGAAATCAATATTTTATAATCAATAAAATTAAGTTTTTTTGATTCTAAAAATAATTTGAGTTCTTCTTCACTATTATTTTTAGCAAATGAATCTGGGTCTTCACCATCAGGAAAAACAACCACACTAACCTCGAGTCCTTCTTGTAAAGCAAGATCAATTGTCCTATAAGTAGCTTTTATTCCTGCATCATCAGCATCAAACATTAATGTTATGTTTTCTGTTATTCTAGAGATTAATCTAAGTTGCTCTAAACCAAGAGCTGTTCCTGATGCGGAAACAACATTTTCAACACCTTTATCGAATAAAGAAATTACATCAGTATACCCCTCAACAATATAACAATTATCTTCTTTTTTTATTTCAGTTTTCGATTGAAATAAACCATATAAAACCTTACTTTTATGATATATTAAAGTCTCAGGTGAATTTAAGTATTTTGCTTTTGCACTTTCTTTTAATGCCCTTCCGCCAAAACCCAATACTCTACCTGTAAAACTGTGAATTGGAAAAATTATTCGATCTATAAAACGGTCTATTATTTTATTATTATTTTCATTTGCCAATGATAATCCAGCATCAATCAAGAGATGAGGTTTATAATTATTTTTTAATGCACTAGTTGTTAAAAAACTAGCATTTGGCATTGCATAACCAAGCTCAAATTTTTCTATCATACGTTCTGAAATACCTCTTTCTTTGAAATATCGAAGCGCAATGTTTTTTCCTTCGTTATTGCTTAGATTTTTTTTAAATAGTTCTTTTGCATAGTCCGTAATTAAGTAGTGATTATCTTTTTTATTTTTTTTATTTTTTTGTTCAAAGGTAAGTTCATTTTCAACTACTTCAATACTATATTTGTTAGCTATATACTTAAGTGCTTCAGGATAGTTGTAGTGTTCAATTTCCATAACAAAGTTTACAACATTCCCTCCTTTACCACAACCAAAGCATTTGTAAATTCCTTTTGTAGGAGAAACTGTAAATGAGGGTGTTTTTTCATTATGAAAAGGACATCTTCCTAGATAGTTTACGCCTCTTTTTTTAAGATCAACAAAATCACCTATTACCTCTTCAATTCTTGCTGTTTCAAAGATTTTATCAATTGTTTCTGAATCAATCATTTTTGTCTATTTATTATAAATTTCAATAATAAGTTTAGAGAATTCTTAGCTTCATTATTTTCAAATTCATTTAGTATATTAATAGCCTTATCATGATATTCTTTCATAATTTTTTTTGAGTATTCTACGCCACCGCAGGATTTTACAATATTGTATAATTCAACTATTTTTTCATCATTATCATAATCTTTTTTTATGGTATTAATAATTATTTTTTTCTGATTGTAAGAGACTCTATTTAAACTATATATTATTGGAAGAGTTAATTTTTTGTCTTTAATATCAATACCTTGAGGCTTACCAATATTTGTATTTGATTCGTAGTCAAAAAGATCATCCTTTATCTGGAAGGCCATACCAGCATACTCCCCAAATAATTTCATTTTTTCGCAGACAGTGTCACATTGTTTGGATGCAACAGCACCGCTTTCACAGCAGGCAGAAATTAAGGCAGCTGTTTTTTTTCTTATAATTTTGTAATAATCCGACTCTGAAATATTAAGTTTTCTTGATTTTTCCATTTGCAACAATTCACCTTCACTCATTTGTTCTACAGCCTTCGACATAATGCCAAGCATTTTATATTCTTTATTTTTTACAGATAAAAGAAGCCCTTTGCTTAATAAAAAATCTCCTATAAGTACAGCAATTTTATTTTTCCAAACAGCATTTATGGAAAAAACACCTCTTCTGAGATTAGACTCATCAACTACATCATCATGAATTAATGTAGCAGTATGTAATAGCTCTATAAGTGAAGCCGCAGAATAACAGGAGTTAGAGATATTTCCAAAAAGTTTTGCAGACAAAAAAACAAAAATAGGCCTAATTTGTTTACCTTTTCGTTTAACGATATAGTGCATGATTTTATCTATTATAGCTACATCGCTAGAAATAGATTCCTTGAATTTTTTTTCAAATAAATCCATTTCATTTTTAATTGGCACTATTATTTTTTTAAGATCAATCATTTATATTATACTAAAAGTTAGTTATTTTAATTCATTTTGATTAGCTAATTGACCACATGCAGCATTAATATCTTTTCCTTTGCTTCTCCTCAAATTTACAATAACATTGTGTTTTTCTAAAAAGTTTATAAATAAATCTGTTTTCTTATCTGTACTCTTTTTAAATTCAAAATCAGATACAGTGTTGTACTCTATTAAATTTATTTTACACGGTGTAATTTTAATAAATTCCAGTAATTTTTTAGCATCATATATTGAATCATTAATATTTTTTAACAGTATATATTCGTATGTTACTCTAGTTTTTGTTTTTTTGTAAAAATATTCAACAGCCTCTTTTAATTGAGTTAAGTTAATTTGATCATTAATTGGCATTAGATCGCTTCTTTTTGAATCTTGAGCCGAATGTAATGAAATAGCAAGATTAAATTTAACCATGTCATCTGCTAACTTTTTAATTAGTTTAGCAATTCCAACAGTTGAAACCGTTATTCTTTTAGGAGACATATTCAAGCCTTTTTCTGAAGTAATAAAATCGACACTTTTAATCAAGGAATTGTAATTTAAAAGTGGCTCTCCCATACCCATATAAACAATATTTGTAATTGGTTTTTCAAAGTGTTTTTTTGATTCTTCGTTCAGCAAATAAACCTGGTCATAAATTTCTGATGTTGTTAAATTACGCTTTAGAGTTAATTTTCCTGTAGCACAAAAGTTACACGATAAACTACATCCCGCTTGCGATGATATACATGCTGTAATCCTTTTTTTAGATGGAATTAAAACACCTTCAATTAAATTTTTGTCGTGTAACATGATTCCATATTTTATTGTGTCATCAGCACTTTTATTTTTTGAGTGAACTTTAATATGATTTATCCAAAAAAAATTACTGAGCATATTTCTTGTTTTTTGTGAAATAGAGCTCATATCGTCAAAGGATTTTACATTTTTTTTCCATAACCACTCATAAATTTGTTTAGCTCTATAACTAGGCAATTGATTCTCTTTGCAGAAAAAAACTAGTTCATTTAAACTTAAAAGCCGTATATCTTTTTTATCGGACATGATTTTGCAAAGATATAGTACTTTTGTTCTATGAGATTTTTAACAGCGGATTATTTATTTCCTTTAGATCAAAAACCTATTAAAGAAGGGGTGGTAAATATTGATAAATCAGGAAAAATTATTTTCTAAAAGTTAT
>Ga0208130_1000181_pt1 | contig 33787 bp, 36 predicted proteins | sample ETNtaG_31_FD_185771 | JGI IMG/M metagenome (GOLD analysis project Ga0208130, IMG submission 185771) | Marine microbial and viral communities from oxygen minimum zone, Eastern Pacific Ocean - ETNP201310SV78 (SPAdes) (version 2) | ecosystem: Environmental > Aquatic > Marine > Oceanic ... | reverse complement strand
AAAGGCTTTTTAGTTCTTTTGGATTTTTCCCAGTGACTATGCCATGAAGAAAACCATCACACCATTGCGATAAAGCGATTGTTTGCTCCTTAATAGAACTTTCATCTACAGGAAGTAGCAGATCAAAATCAGATTGCCTTGCATCTAATTTAGCCCACGTAGCATCAAATAATCCTCTTATTTCTTCTTGTGATCGATTAAATTCTTGCGATTGTTTTTTTGAATGCTCAAAAATTTGACTCAAACATAACTCCAATGAATTTGGACCGAGAACCGAAAGACGGGCACAAATAAGTCCATGGCACTGTGATGCAAACCAATCTGAACCACACTGCTTTAAATTAAACTCAAGATTTTTAAAATTAATATCAAATATACTCATTGTTGATTCACTCTAAGTATCTAGATTATATAAAATTTAGCGAACTTAATTGATTAAATTATCAGTCATCTTTATATTAGGGTGATGGATAACAAAATAAATCTTAATTTTGAGAGTGACCTTAAAAGGCTTGAGGATCGTCTTGATGATCTTGTAAAGATATGCAATCAGTTGCAGACAGAAAACAAATCATTAAAAGAAAAGCAAGAGACACTCTCAAGGGAGAGAGCCACGATGGTTCAAAAGAATGAAGAAGTCAGAGCTAGAGTTGAAGCGATGATTGTTCGCCTTAAATCTATGGAACAAGGCAACTAATTGAGGAGTATCCAATGAGTGAGATGTACGCACACGTTAGTGTAAAAATTCTTGAAAAAGAGTATCAAATTTCATGTCTCGCAAGCGAAAGAAACGCCTTGTTAGATTCTGCTGAAACACTCAATAAAAAAATGAGAGAAATAAGAGATAGCGGAAAAGTTGTTGGTCTCGACAGGATCGCGGTGATGGCAGCGCTCAACATGGCGCACGATCTTTTGAAAGCAGAAACAAAAGACAAGGCAATAGAAAATTCACTTGGAAACCGTTTAAAAATCCTAGCAGATAGACTTGATTCCGCACTCGGCGGAAATAAACAACTCGAACTATAATTAATAACGCATTATAATTTGTTTTGCCTCCTGTAGTGTTCGATATACAGCGGGTACCTTCGATCCTAAATATACGCTTCGGGGTTACTCACTTTGTGATCATGTGTGCAAAACTAATTTTAGGCTGCCTGTTGTGATCTCGGATTACCCCACTTGAATCTCCGGTTCGAGAGCGATGTTGTATAACGGCATGAACGGGAGGCGCTTTTTAAGCTTATGATATCCTGTAAAGAAAAAATCAGAACTGAAAAAAAATTAGCAAGAAGCAAGTTATCTGAAAAATATATCAACACTGCTTCAAAAAGTATCTGTGAGTATCTACTTAAATTATCACACTATAAAAACTCAACAAAGATTGGATGCTATGTTTCTACAAGATATGAAGTTCAAACTGAATCAATAATTTCATCGATTCATGAAGATGAAAAAGAACTCTTCCTACCAAAAATAAAACCGAATTCAGAAATGGATTTTGTGCAAACTAGTAAAAAAACTCAATTTAATAGAAATAAATTTGGCATAAAAGAACCTGAATCAAATTATATCTCTATTGAATCAAAACTTGATTTAGTAGTTGTGCCATTGGTTGCCTTTGACGTTAATAAAAACCGTATAGGAATGGGTGGTGGTTACTATGACAGAAAATTCGAAAAGTTAAATACGAATGAATACGATATACAAAATAGAGAGCCAATCCTGATTGGCCTTGGTTTCGATTGTCAAAAAACAGAAGAAATTAAAACTGAAAAATGGGATGTAAAATTAACTTGCGTCATCAGTGAGTCAGGAATTTTATGCTAGACAGAAAAAATTAAAAACTATAGATTAATCATGATGGATCAGAATGAAAAAAAACTTAATGTCGCAAAAGCTGCCGTAAAACATATCCATAATGATTGTCTATTGGGAATGGGTACAGGCTCTACCGTTAACTTTCTTATAGACTTGCTACCAGAGATAAAAAATAAAATTTCAGCTGTTGCCTCAAGCTCAGTTCAGACAGAGAATCTCCTTAAAATGAATGGATTCGAGGTTCAAGCATTGAATCAACTCGGTATGCTTGATCTTTATATTGATGGAGCAGACGAAGCAACCAAAAATCTTCATCTTATTAAGGGTGGCGGTGGCGCTTTAACGCGTGAAAAGATCTTAGCAGAAAATTCAAAAAAATTTATATGCATCGCAGATGAAACAAAGCTCGTTAAAAGATTAGGTGTTTTTCCTCTCCCAATAGAAGTCATACCCATGGCAAGATCATTCGTATCAAGAGAAATAATCAAATATCACGGCAAACCAGTCTATAGAGAGAACTTTGTCACAGATAATGGAAACGAAATAATTGATATACATAATTTAGATATTGTAGATCCAATTCAAGTAGAAAATGATCTCAATCAGATTCCTGGCGTAGTAACAGTGGGAATATTTGCTCGCAGAAAAGCAGATGTTCTTCTCATTGCTGGTGAAGATGGTGTAGATGAAATTTACCCTTGATAATTTAAACTCAGGCCGGAAATAAAGAAAAATACTCAGTCTTCGTTATCAATCTCAAGAGAATAATGATAGAAATCATTGTCTCTTTCGTACCCCAACGACTCATATAATGACTGCCCAATAAAGTTGTCAGTTGCGGTTGATAGCTCTAGTCGATCGTACCCTTCAGATTTAGCAAACTCTGTTGCTTTATCCATAAGAGCTCGCCCATGTCCATTTCCTCTGGCCTGTGCCTTTACAAAAAGATCATAAAGAATAAGGATTGGGCATACATAGACAGAGCAAAAAGACGAGTATAACTGAACGAAACCTATTAACTCTTCATCTGAATTTTGTGAAACAAAAATCGTGGATTCTTTGTTCTCCATTCTAGACTTGATGAAGTTACGCGCGAGTTCCACATTGGAATCTTGTTCGTAAAAAACTCGATATGAATTAAATAATTCAGCTAATTCATCAATGTGTTCAATTTCAGCTCTAATTATTTTTGTCATGTTAAGATATAAAACAATCCTATCTTTTAGAAAACTGTGTCGCCCTTCTTGATTTCCTGAGACCAACTTTCTTTCGTTCAACTTCTCTTGCATCTCTTGTAACAAAGCCAGCTTTTCTGAGTGCGGGCCTGAGAGATTCATCATAACTCATTATAGCGCGAGTCAAACCATGACGTATTGCTCCTGCTTGGCCGGTTATGCCTCCGCCCTTGACTGTGGCATTAACGTCAAATTTTTCATTAAGTGAGGTCAATTCTAGAGGTTGCTTTACAATCATCTGGGCAGTCTTCCTTCCAAAAAATTTGCCCAAAGGTTTATTGTTCACAGATATGTTTCCTGATCCCGGTTTGATGAAAACTCTTGCAGTGGATGTCTTTCTTCGACCAGTACCATAATGTTGTTGATCAGTCATGTTCTTACCTTATGCATTTATTTCAAGTGGTATTGGCTGTTGAGCAGAGTGATTATGCTCTGGGCCAGAATATATTTTCAGTTTAGAGAACATTTTTCTACCCAAAGAGTTTCTGGGCAACATTCCTTTTACAGCATAGTGAATCACTCTTTCAGGATGCTCTTTTAGTAATTTTTCAAGTGTCATAGTCTTCAAATTGCCGATGTATCCTGTATATCTGTGATACTTCTTATCTTTGAGTTTATTGCCAGTCACTCTGACCTTTTCTGCATTTATTACAACCACATAATCGCCTGTGTCAACATGAGGAGTGTATTCGACTTTGTGTTTTCCTTTTAGTTTTGATGCAATATTTGATGCTAAACGACCAAGGGTTATACCTGTAGCGTCCACCAGATACCATTTTCGGTGAACATCATCATGCTTTGCAGAAAAAGTTTTCATCATCATAATCCGTATTTCTTAATCATTTGCATTATGAGGTATTTAATCACACATACAAATAACTTAAGTTTTTAAGCTAAGGCGCGAAATTTTACTGCAGGTGAAAAAGCATTGCAAACAATCTGTAATAAAGCATGAATTTTTATAAATAATCAAATATTCTACATTAGAATCTTAATTTTAAAATAACTATGAGATACAATTAACGTATGGAAAAAAAGATACAGAGCCCACTTGATAAGTTAATTTCTTCAATAGACGAAGTAAGGCTATTAATAGAATCCAATCAGTCTAAAGAGTATAGAAAAAATCCAGCTTCCGGACTCCCTGAAGATGATTTAACCACATCTGAAAGAGCGCACGCAGCTGCTTTGATGCGAATTAATCATGCAGGAGAAGTAGCTGCACAAGGTTTGTATCAAGGACATGCGGTTTTCACTGAAAATAATTCCCTAAAAGATCAAATGGAAAAAGCAGCTGATGAAGAATTGGATCACCTTAACTGGTGCAGAGAAAGAGTTGAAGAACTCGGTGAAAAAACCAGTATATTTAGCCCGATGTGGTATGCGGGATCATTCGTTATTGGGGCTGCATCTGGATATTTTGGTGACAAATGGTCACTGGGATTTATTGAAGAAACAGAGAAGCAGGTCAGCGAACACTTAACAAAACACCTAGAATCGCTCCCCGAAAAAGATAAAAAAAGCAGAAAAATTGTTACGCAAATGCGCATAGAAGAAGAAGAGCACGGTGAAAACGCAAAAAATGCTGGGGCAGAGAGTCTGCCAGAATTTGTTCGTAATACAATGAAAATCACTTCAAAAATTATGACAAAAACGGCCTATTATCTCTGAAACTTAGTAATCTTTTGAAATCGAATTAATTTCCTCTTTCATTGATGAGATTGTTTTCTCATAATTTTCGCTACCAAAAATAGCAGAACCTGCCACAAAAGTATCGGCACCCGCGGAGGCAATTTCAGCTATATTATCGATTTTTACTCCTCCATCTACTTCCAAACGAATATCTCTACCCGATTCACTGATAATTTCTCTAGAAGCACTTATTTTATCTAGTGATGATTTAATAAATGATTGTCCACCAAATCCAGGGTTTACAGACATAATAAGGATCATATCTATTTCCTCAATGAGGTGTTCAAGACAATTTAAAGGAGTTCCTGGGCTGAATACGAGACCAGATTTACAACCAAGGCTCCTAATAAGCTCTAGCGATCTATGAATGTGCGTGCTTGCTTCAGGATGAAAAGTTATATAAGTGGCCCCTGCAGTAGCAAAATCTTTAATCAGGGAATCTACTGGCTCAGTCATTAAATGAACATCAATAGGTGCTTTGATGCCATATTTTCTCAGCGACTCGCAAACCAAAGGTCCAATAGTAAGATTTGGGACAAAGTGATTATCCATGACATCAAAATGAATAATATCCGCTCCAGCTTGAATTACTGAATCAACTTCTTCTCCCAAACGAGAAAAATCAGCAGAAAGAATTGATGGCGCTATGTATGGTTTCAATTAATTTACCTGTAAATTTTTTAACATCTTAACCAATAACTTAATTATTTTCATTAATGAATTAAGAAGTTAAAATTCCTAGTAGAGAATTTGTTTTTATTGAAAATATTATCTAACTAAAGAATACTTCCTATATCTATTCAAATCATACTCAGAAGTCTTTGAATTAAATTTTAAACAATGAAAGCCATGTTTCAATCATACATACCTCATCTCAAACTATTGGGTCGAGGTAAAGTCAGGGACATATACGAAGCTGATGACCAACATTTGTTGATCGTCGCTACTGACAGACTCTCTGCTTATGATGTTATTATGCCAAATCCCATCCCTGGGAAAGGTGAAATTCTAACTTCACTCTCAAATTTTTGGTTTGATATGATGTCAGATCTAGTTCCAAATCATTTGACGAAATTAAAAATCAATTCATACATCAGTGAAAAGAGAGAAATAAAAATACTAGAAAAGCGATCTATCATTGTAAAAAAACTTAAACCACTCCCAATAGAATCTGTAGTTAGGGGCTATCTGATAGGTTCTGGCTGGAGAGACTATGAAAAAAATGGTGCGATCTGCGGTATAAAACTTCCTAAAAATTTAAATCAAGCTCAAAAACTACCAGAAACAATATATACTCCTGCAACCAAAGCTGCAGCTGGGGATCATGATATAAACATAGACTACGAAATGACAGAATCATTGATTGGTAAAGAGCTGGCAAAAAGAGTCAAAGAAATATCAATAAATATCTATAAACGAGCTTTCGACTATGCCATTTCACGAGGGATAATAATTGCGGATACAAAATTTGAGTTTGGCTTGGATGATGAAGAAAATCTCTATCTGATTGATGAAATTCTAACTCCTGATTCTTCAAGATTTTGGCCAAAAGACTCATATAAAGTTGGTATTAGTCCACCAAGCTATGATAAACAATATCTAAGAGATTACCTAGATACCCTTTCATGGGAAAAAGTTGCGCCTGGGCCAGATTTACCTGATGAAATTATCCAAAATACTTACCAAAAATATCTTGAAGCAAAACAGATACTTGCTCATTAACTCTTCCTTAAACAAACCAATTAATAATCGTGGAAAGCAAATCAGCAAAAAAACGTTATCATCATATGATTGAGAAGCTTGGAGAGAGCTTAATAACGATTCCAGAAGAGACAATCAATCAATTAGAACTTAAAGATGACCTTAGAATAGCAATATCTTTGGCAAAAAAAATTAAAAAAAGAGGGGCCCTTAAAAGACAAATTAAACTAATTGGAAAGTTAACAAAGCAGGAAAATATTGAAAATATTTCTCGCAAAATACGAGAATATCAAGATGAACAAAACATTGAAAAGAAATTATTTAAAGAGACTGAATTTTGGCGGGAAAAGATACTCTCAGAAAAAGATAAAGCAATAAGGCAATTTTTTTTGCAAACGGGTAGTGATAATTGCGAAATACAGTCAGTATTTAAAAAAATAGAATCCTGTAATGAAATAAAACAAAAAACAAAATACAAAAAACGATTATTTAAAATAATTCATCTGCATCTTATTAAGAAAAAAAACTGAATCATTCGTATATAAATTTTCATCTTAAATAGATTAGAATACATTTATTGTCGTAATAAATTGAAATTATGGAAAAATCTAAAATAAGCATTATCATGGGTTCCAAATCAGACTGGCCTACAATGAAGCATGCCAGTGAAATGCTTGATAAGTTGAATATTAAGCATGAAGTAAAAGTGGTTTCTGCTCACAGAACACCAGACTTATTGTATTCTTTTGCTGAATCAGCAAGAAAAAAAGGGGTTGAAATTATTATTGCTGGCGCCGGAGGTGCAGCTCATTTAGCAGGAATGACTGCATCGAAAACATCAATACCTGTTCTTGGGGTCCCAATAGAATCAAAAACAATGAAGGGAATGGATTCATTATTATCAATTAATCAAATGCCTGCAGGTATTCCGGTAGGCACTCTGGCCATAGGAAAAGCAGGAGCCATAAATGCAGCTCTTCTTGCTGCATCAATTTTATCAATTAGTGATCCCATGGTTGAAAAAAAACTGGATGAGTTCAGAAAAAAACAAACTGATTTTGTTCTCAATAACAGTGATCCCCGTCAATCAAAATGATAATCGGTATTATTGGTGCCGGTCAGCTAGGCATGATGCTCGGTGAATCAGCAAGAGAGCTCGGCTTTGATTGTATATTTCTGGATCCAAATAAAAATTCACCAGCTAAAAAAATTGGAGAAGTCCTTAATTTTGAATTTAAAGATCTGCAAGCAATTAAAAAATTGAGCTCTCAATGTGATGTAATCACATATGAGTTTGAAAACGTTCCCGTTAAATCTATTAATACTATAGATCCAAGAAAAGTGTATCCCCCTTCTGAAGCGCTTGAGATCACACAAGACAGATTAAAAGAAAAACAATTATTTGATTCACTTGAAATCCCAGTCGCTAAATATTCTAAGGTAGATTCTTTTTCTGATTTATTAGATGCCGCTGATTTTTTGGGTTATCAGTTCCTGATAAAGACGAGAAGTTTTGGGTACGATGGTAAAGGTCAGTTTTTAGTAAAAGATGAGAATGATATACAAAAAGCTTGGGATCAATTGGGCAGTCAACCACTGATTGCTGAGAAAAAAATTAAGTTCGATCGTGAAATCTCAATAATAGGTGCTAGAAGCTTGTCAGGTGAAATTGCATTGTATCCACTGACTAAAAATAATCATGTGAATGGAATCCTGAGAACATCTCTTAGCACAAAAGAAAACACTGTCATTACCAAGCAAGCCCATGATTATCTCTCTAGTCTTCTGAAAAAGCTCAACTATGTTGGTGTATTGGCTCTGGAACTATTTGTGAAGGATGACATGGTAATTGCTAATGAATATGCTCCAAGAGTGCATAATTCTGGTCACTGGACAATAGAAGGTACTGATGCAAGTCAGTTTGAGAACCATCTTAGAGCAATCATGGATATGAAGCTTGGAGATACCTCCGTCCATGGCTATGCAGGAATGGAAAATCTTATTGGAAGCATTCCAGCTAAGATAAGGGACCTGAATAAGGAATTCTTTTTTCATGACTACGGTAAAGAGGAACGCCAAGGAAGGAAGTTAGGTCATGTATCGATTGTTACTTCAAAAGAAGAAGACAGAGAGATAAAGCTCAAAGAAATTCAGAGAATTATAAGTCAAACCTGAACCTCTAATATTCTCTCTATTTAATTTTGAGCCTGAGTACACATAAAACTCTCACTCATCGAAGAAAATATTGACGCATCACTATTGTTTATCAGAGGGTCAGCGAAAGGACCTTGAATGTCGTAGTATATTTGCGCCATTTCTTGCAATGGTTTTTTGAAAACCTGAGAAAAAATAAGCAATGCAGCAGCAGCCGGTGGTCCAGCAACAACGGCACCAACAATCGGTAAGGTGTTGCCAATGTTGGTGCTTACAATGGCAGCTTGATTGTATCTCATTTTGACTAAGTCCACATTTCCGATAACACCCACATCAGCTGCTGGTCCTTTCAGGCTCAAGTTGCAGGTACTTGCTATTCCATTATTAACAATAAAAGAAGCTAAAATTTCATCGAATCCTAATCCTCTCTCTATGACATCTCTAAAATCTAACGAGAGACGCCTTGGTAAGGCAACTATACTCAAAAGACCAAAAACACGACCAGCACCAGGATCAATCTCCTCAAGTTGGCCTGAACCTAATCTCACATTAAATGAACCTACTAAACTTTCCATAAATTCATCGAATGGACTGCCATCCCAATCTAAGTCTATCTGTATTTCTAAATCATCACTCTGAATAACTGGTTGATAGTCAAACTTTGATAATGTATCGGCAACATCATCACTTTTAAGCGTTAAGTCCATATATGTTTTTGCTTTTTTATCAGACGATTCATCGTACAGCCAGCCTATGTTTCCAGTCATTTCAAAGCTATCATTCTTCGTAATTAATTCTTCTGCGATTAAACCGTCTTTTGTTTTGAGAAAACTTCCATCAATCGATCCTAAGTGATAGTTTGAAAATGAAAAGTCTTCCAGTTTTAAAATAATTGATGGTAGTGTTCTTGGGTCCGAAATATTCACTCCTGATGAACCCGCAATCTGATTCAAGTAAAGTCTTTCCATTACTAATTCAATGGGAATGTCCTCATCAAACCTATATGGAAGATTAATATAACCTTGAGCTTTACTTCCCTCAGCTTCAATAATCCATTCTGAAGCCCCTTTGTTCACGATGAAACTCTGTTCAGTTAGAACTCGATCATAAAATACAAATTCATCCATCTTAAGATCAACTGATCTAATTAGACCAGATTGGGGATTATTATCTGATTTATCATTCTCTCTAAGAAGAAGTTCATACCAATCATTGAAATTAATATAATCAGTCACACCTTTAATATGAACACCTCTGGAATCTGCTGGCTTATAATCAACGGACCCAAATGTAAGAGCACCTTTTTTCAGTTCCCATATGTTTTCATCTTTTACATAATCGATATTCCAGCTAATATCACTACCAACTTTCCCCTGAAGCATTAAGGATGAATCTTCTGGAAAATAAATATCCATATCAATAAACTTATTGTTTTCTTTCAAGTCTCTTATTGGTCTTGGAAGCGAAATATCAATTGAGTCTATATTTGCATTTAAGTTAATAAAGAATGATTGAGGGTTTTCACTGTATCTAGGAACATTTATTTTTAAAGTATAATCAGTTGCACCAGATAATGATTCACTCAATGAGGAATTAAAATTTTTGTCAATGTCATTTATTTCTGTTGTACCGGTCACAGATATAACACCTGATAAATCTTTTTCGTTAGTAAATGCCTTTCTCGCAGAGATCTTAATATCTGAACCTATCCATGATCCTGTCATACTCTCTGTGGATATATCATGCCTCGAGATAGATGCCAATCCATTTATGTTTTGTATTTTTGGATTTAACCCCTCTATATCAAGGTTTACGTCCGTGAGTCTAAAATTTGTAGTGTAGTCATATTTAGCTCTTTCTTTCACTCTTAGTGGCATTGAAACACCAACGAAATATTCAGCTTCACCTGAGGATGAAATATTGCGTAACATTCCTCCAAAATATTTATCTATTGGACTCGATATAAGAAAATTATTTATTGTATTCAACTGTGCTGATGATGATGCTTGCATTTCAAAAATAGGATTACTCAGATCTTTAATTTCAATTACGGCATCTTCAACCATCATTCCTGCATGCAGTGATTCATTTTTGAGGGAGTATATATGGGCAGAATCTATCGTAAACTCCATATTTTTTACCTTAGCATCGGGCCAAGTGTCAGCGTAGTTTAATGCTAGATCTTCGGCTAATGCTTTTACTTGAAAAATCCCATCATTTTTTCGAAAAGGAAATTTTTCAAGCAATCCAACCAGTCTTATAGACCCGTTAGTAATTTTCCCTGATAAAAAAGCATTCTGCGCCCATTCATATAAAACAGGATTTAATGTTTTTTTTGGAAGAAGCTTTGCAAATTGAGCTACATCATCCACGTTCCAGTAACCCTCTATATCTGCATAAGGTGTTCTTTGGCCCTCAAGCCATGAAATCTCGAAGCTTGTAGCAATATCGAAGAAAGGATTTTGAAGCACGATATTATCCGATAATATCAGTATGCCTTGCTCATTCGTTCGCCAAATAATTGCGCCTTCAGCGCTGGTGAGGTTGAGATTACCGTCAAAATAATAATCCGAAGTAATTAATGAATCTTGAGAAGATAGGTCTAACCTTCCTCCAGTTTGATTTAAGAAAAATTTTCCACTTCCTCCTTCAATATTTAATTTATTTATTTCTTGGTTTTTTTGGGTAAAAAGCAATAAACCAAGACCATCAAAATCAGTTGATATATCGAATCTATTGTCCAATTCTCTAATATCAGAGATATTTATTTTTGTATCTTTTAATTGTCCGCTAGGCTGAAATTCTAAAAAATCTGACAAAAAATTATTATCTATCACGGCAGATATTGAGCTTAGGTCCCTAAGATCAAAAAATGAAATATTTGAATCCAGTGTTATTCTGCTATCAATTTTATTTTCATTAATTTGAACCTCGATTCTTGATTCAGGAGAAAATCCGTTCTCTCTTCTCAATTGGAATTTATCGGCGACCGCGAACCAACCAAACTCATTATTAGAAAATTCAATTCGTGATTTAATATCTACAGGTTTTTTCTTATTTTTATTATTCGTCAATTCATTAAGAGAAATATCAGCTGTCATTCTATTCAGTTTATCGAGATTAAATTCAAACCATGACTGAATATTTAACTGACCACTTATTGCATTCCCATTTCTGATTTGAGCAGCATTCATCCATTTTTGAATATTAAGCTCTTCACCCTCTGCATATAAAATCCATTCAGAAGAAGGGTTTACTCGAGAAATTCTCTTACTTGCTGATAAGAAAATGGAGTTTCCAAAAATTTCTGGCAATTCAAAATCAGTCTCTAAATTAATTTCATTATTATTTCTCTCGATCTGTATCCGAGGAATAGATAAATTAATTTCTTCTTGACCTGGTAATGAAATTTTTAGTTTTACAATTTCACCCACAACACTTAAATTAGAAGAAGTGTCATTTTCTTGGCCTATCAACTCAGTTAAATTAAATAACGAGAGACCCTGAAACAGAAGATCGCCATCAGGTGAGAAGCTTAGATCAATTGCTAAGCTCCTGAATTTTAATTGATTCGGCGCGATTGCTCGTCCCATTATGAAATCGATGAAACCGATGTTAGCAATCAATTCTTCCATTTCAATAATATTTAATCTGCTCGATTTTTCTCTTATTACTGGATTAGCCAGAATCAGCTCTGGGCCATCAAAAGTCCAATTTGCACTCATCTCTTTAAAGTCTATCTCATAATTATTGTTTTCATTGAGCCAGCCTTTTATTTCAACGCTATATTGGTCAATATTTGGAGAGACAGTACTAATTATTCCTATTGAAATAAAAACAGTTATGAGAATAAATATTGCTAAGTATTTTGATAGGTTTTTTAGAATTATTCTCATGATTATATGACTTTAAAAACTTAGCTCTTTATTTTTTTATCTCTTAGCATAGAGCATTAATCTCTATGATAAGGGTGGTTAGACATTAAAGTCCATGTTCTGTATATCTGCTCGATAAGAATTATACGAGCTAGGCCATGAGGCAGAGTAAGTTTTGAAAAAGCCCAGATTAAAGAGCTATTTTTTTTTAGCTCCTTTGATACTCCATCAGCTCCCCCAATAACAAAACAAAGTTTATTATTTATTTCAGCCAAAGAGGTCATTTTCAGATAAAACTCTTTCGTGGAAAGGTTTTCTCCTGACTCATCTAACAAAATTATTTGTTCATTTTTACTTATTTTGGAAATTATTTTACGACCCTCCTCATCAATTGCTTGTCTTGATGAATCATTTTTAGGTCGTTTAACAGGATTAATTAAATCAGTGGTTAGCTTCCAATTTCCTGGAAGGCGTTTCTTATATTCATCAAAAGCACTTTTTTCCCATTTCTTTGGTTTATTTCCAACAGTAATGAGGTGAAATTGCATTGTAAATTACAATTCTTGAGAATGGTTGATGTCGATAGATTCAAAACCCCATAATTTCTCTATATTATAAAACTCTCTTACCTTAGGAAGCATCAAATGCACTAAAAAGCCACCAAAATCAATTAATATCCAGTCGCTTCCATCTTGCCCTTCCACACCAATTGACGATAAATTATTCTTTTTTGCCTCTGCCATAGCGATTTCAGACAAACCTCTAATGTGTCTAGAAGATGTTCCACTAGCAATAACCATAAAATCAACTGTGGATGTTAATTTCTTAACGTCAATCTTTAAAATATCAATGGCTTTATTTTCTTTTAAAATATCTATTATGGAGTCTATATTCTTTGAGATGTTCATTATAAAAACTATATTCCTTTTTATTTTTCTATATAACAGGAACTTTCATTAATTATTTTTGCCACTGAAGAAGGCATCAAAAATCTTGGACTTCTTCCTATTCTCACAAGCCTTCTGATGTCAGTTGAAGCAATTTCGAGTTGGGTTACCTCATGAATATAAATATGCCCAGATTTTGACTGATGAAGATCATCTAATCTATGTGTTCCCCTATCTTTCAATAATTCGTCCAACGGGCCTACATCGGGCATTCTCCATCCTGGTCTGTGGGCAACCACAATGTGTGATAACTCGAGTATCTCTCTCCATTGATACCACTCTGGTAAACCCAAGAATGCATCCATGCCTATTATCAGTCCAAGAGATCTTAATGGAAAATCCGTTCTGAGTGTTTTTAGTGTGTCTACTGAATAAGAAGGTCCATCTCTGTATATCTCTCTGTCATCAACTATAAACCCCTTACGTCCTTCAACTGCTGCAGTTACCATTGCCAATCTTAATTTACTATTGGCTCTTGGTTCACCACGATGAGGTGGTTCGCCGCATGGCACGAATCTTACCTCATCAAATTTAAGGGCTTGCTGCACTTCGTATGCTGTTCTCAGATGTCCGTAATGAATTGGATCGAATGTTCCACCAAATACTCCTATTGGATTCATTACTCTAACTCACCAAATTTTTCCATACATATTAATCCCTTGCATTATTAACAGCTAGCTGAATAAGTATATTACTGATTAGTTGCCAAACCTCACCTTTTTTTTGACCTTTTGCTACACTATCCGCATTTATGCAGGACTTTATTATATCGTAGAATCCTTCTGTATTATGTCGACGCAAACAAGAATTCACAATATGTTTACGTGATTCCCATATAAGTCTTGAGCTAACGGCTTTCTTTAAAGCCCCAGCTGTACTAAGACCTTCATTTATAAACTCTGATATCTTGACGAGTGTTCTGATCTCTTTTAACAACAAAGCGATAATTGGAACTGCATCGGTCCCTTCATTTTTTAATTTACTGAGAATTTTTAAACTTATTTGCAATTCACCTTGCAAAGCCATATCAATGAGCTGAAAGACATTGTAACGACTGTCATCAGAAATTGCTGCATTAATAATTTTTTCATTAATTTCTTTTCCTTGATATGAAAGATATATTTTTTCTACTGCCTGAGATGCTGCTAAGAGATTTCCGTCAACTCGATCAATCAACAAATCTATTGCCCCATGAGTGATCGTCAGATTTTTTTCTCTAAACTTATTTTTAAGCCATAATCTAAGCTGATTTCCTTTGATTGGCCAGACTTGGATTATTCCACCTATTTCTTTGATGCGCTTGATCCATTTGGAAGAATTGGCAGCCTTGTCTAACTTTGGGCATGATATAATTATTAACACATCGTCATTTGAATTGTTCAATACATCTAAAATTGATGATGAGCCTGACCGACCCAATCTTAATGAATCTAATCTTATTTCTAGGATCTTTTTTTCGGAAAATAAAGAAAGATTATTCATTGAACTTGATATCTCATTCCAATCAAAAGAATCTCTTTGATTATAAATTTCTTTTGAATTGAATCCCGCTTTTGCGGCAGCCGATCTAATTAGATCCAGTGACTCCTGAATTAAAAGTGGCTCATCTCCTGAGAGAAGATAATAATTATGTAATTTTTTCTTAAGATCATCATTCAAATTTTCCAAAGAAATATTCATACAAGTGATCTATTAGAACTATCAACTAGTCTTTCTGTTATCTAGTTGATTCATTTTAATTGATTCATTTTCTAATAATACCGGTATATCATCTCTTACAATATATGCCACCTCGTAATCTTCGGTAATCAAGGCTTGGTCTATCTTATCTTTGAGTATTTTGCCTTGATTATTCTTAATAAGCCCAGCGGATATTGCCTGATTAAGATTCGCTAGGCTCTCCTTATTGAGAATTCTTAATTGTTTTTTTGAAGATGGACAGCATATTAATTTAAGAAGTTCTTTGTTCATATTTTTACTTATTTTCATGAGAGGTTAAAATTAAAGTGTTATAATGTATCAATATTTACTTATACATAATGTCATATTATGACTCACACAAATAATAAAACAAAGAAGCTCGATAACATATCAATTTATATTTCTGGATTTTGCTTAATCCACTGTCTTGCATTCCCAATATTAAGTGTATCTATCCCAGTTTATGGCTTTTTTACGGAAAACCACTTCCATGAAATACTGTTATTTTTTATTATTCCGATAAGTTCGTTTGCTTTATATCGAGGATTTAAAAACCATAAAAATAGACGCGTAATATCAGTTGGAATCATTGGCGGCTTTCTTGTTTTTCTTGGTGCTACAATATTACACAATCAAGCAAATCATACTTACGAGCTAACCATAACTGCAATTGGTTCTATATTGCTAGCATTAGCCCATTTCAACAACAACCGTATTTCGCATTACTGAGACCTAAATTACTGGGTTGATCAGAAAAAATTATTCATCAGGAACCGGGTCAAAACCACTCTCTCCCCATGGGTGACATTTCATTATACGTTTCAAGGTCAATTTAAGACCTTTCATCAGTCCATGCTTTATTATTGCTTCTTCACAGTAATTAGAGCATGTCGGTTGATATCTGCAATTTGATCCAATTAGAGGTGAAATAATAATTTTATAAAACTTCAATAACTTCAGAACAAATAATATAGCTAGCTTACTCATACTCAACAGCACAACTCTCAATTGCATGGATCATTGATGACAAACCATTACTTCTCGTGGGGCTCAAATGCTGATCTAGACCCAATGAAACAATAAAATCTATCGATGCCTCACGAATATCACTTGGTTTTTTATTGCTGTATATTCTAATTAAAATTGCGATGAGGCCAGAGACAATGGCAGCATCGCTTATTGCACGGAAGACAAGCCGATTATCTTTATATTCAGGTACAAACCACACCTGAGATTGACACCCCTTGATTTTATTTTTTTCTATTTTTTCATCTTCTGTCAAAGGAGTCAGCTCTCTCCCTAATTCAATAATATATTGATATTTATCAATCCAATTATCGAATATCATGAACTCTTCTATGATTTCATTCTGACTGACTTCCACTTCGTTCATGATTCACCAAAAATCAACTTTTAAAACTCCATCTCACACCTGAGGGTGTGTCTTCAATTATTATATCCATATCCTCGAGCTTTTTTCTTACCGAATCAGCTTCTTTGAAGTCTTTTTTCAAACGAGCTTGATTTCTCATCTCAATCAATCTCTTTATTTCGTCCTCGCTTACATCCCTGCCTGTTATATCTGAGAACCAAGTCTCTGGGTCTGATTGCAAAAACCCCAGTAACCTTCCTGAAGCATATATTTGTTTTGTGATGAGTTTTTTTTGATATAAATCCTTTTCTTTATTGAGCTTCTTCACTAATTCAAAGATTTCTGCAATAGCTTTGGGTGTGTTTAAATCATCACAGAGTGCTTCAAGAACTGACTGAGCAATATTTGCAGAATCATCAGTTTTTTGAGAAAACTCAATCCCTCTTATTGAACCATATATCCGATCTAGCATTTTTTTTGCTGATTTTAGTGTATTTTGAGACCATTCTATGGGTTGTCTGTATTGTGCACTCAGTAAAGCCATTCGGATAACCTCTCCTGAATAATCTTGCAATAAATCCCTGACCAGTTGCATATTACCCAGTGATTTCGACATTTTTTCATTGCCAATACTGAGAAAACCATTATGCAACCAATAGTTGGCAAAGACTTTTCCATCATTAGCACAAGTGCTCTGAGCAATTTCATTTTCATGATGAGGAAAGATCAGATCTTGACCGCCTGCATGAATATCTATTGTTTCCCCAAGGAATTTCTTTATCATTGCTGAGCATTCTAAATGCCAACCTGGCCTACCCCTTCCCCAAGGTGAATCCCAACCTGGAAGATCTTTTGTGGATGGTTTCCATAGCACAAAATCAAAAGGAGATTTCTTATACGAAGCAACTTCAATCCTTGAGCCGGCTTCCATATCTTCAATTTTTCTGTGCGACAATCTCCCATAGGATGAATAAGACATGACGTTAAATAAGACATGATTTTCTGAGACATACGCATGCCCCTTTTCTATTAATGTCTCTATCATTGATACCATTTCACTTATATTTTGTGTGGCTCGAGGTTCAATATCTGGCATACCAACTCCGAGCTGACTCATATCTTCGTTATAAGCTTGAATATATTTTGAAGTTATTTCTTCTATTGGTATATTTTTTTTAGAGGCTTCAGCATTAATTTTGTCATCAACATCAGTAATGTTTCTTGCAAAAAACAATTTATATTCCAGTCGCAAAACACGTGTAAGCAAATCAAATACAACAGCAGGACGAGCATTACCAATGTGCGCATAATTGTATACAGTTGGCCCACATAGATACATTGTCAACCTTTTAGGATCAATCGGTATAAATTCAACTTTTTTCCCCAAAAAAGTATCGTGTAGATATATCTTCATTTTATTTTCCATGCCTAAGCTTAATTCAAACTCATCTTTGAGACGATATCTGTCTCAGCATCAGTCTGACTAGATCTGATGCAAGAGCCTCGATCAGGACTTCCTCTTCCTGCGATTTTCCCAGCACCAAATCTTCATTAAAGGTATAGCTTCTAGTTAGTTCGAGTTCTTCTGCATTTGAGTTTCTTTCTTCATTAATAAAACTATAAGACAATCGATAAAAAACTTCATATTCCGTGGCCACATTTCTTGCAGATACAGATAAAACACGGCGACCAGTCTCATCTCTATGAATTATTATTGTATTTTTCGCGATGGATTTTGAGGTAGCTAATTCAATATTATTAGAATTCAATTCTGCTCTAAGTTTTCTGTAAAATATGCTTCTTGAGTCATTTGTTTCAATGAATGAATTTTCAAGCTTATCGATATCAATTGCTGATTGTCTCAGTTGAAAACCACACGATGATAATAAAATTAATAAATATAATATTATTGTTCTCTTATACAACAACATTGACGAGCTTTCCTCTTACATGAATGAATTTTTTTATAGGATTGTCCCCAATAAATTTAATTACCTTCTTATCCTTAAGAATCATTTGCTCTAATTCCGCTTCTGCAGTATCAACCTTAACTGATAGCTTGCTTCGTAATTTACCATTGATTTGAATGATAATCTCAATGTCATCTTTAACAAGGAAATCATCATTGTAAGTTGGCCAACTTTGATAAATTAGCGGCTTTTTATGGCCAAGATTAAACCAGAGAGAATGACAAATATGAGGAGTTATTGGCGATAATAACTTCACTATAGCTTCAAGCCCTTCGTGTTTTATTGTCTTTCCTTCATCTGAATCATCATGAAACCTCATAACTGTGTTCAAGAGCTCCATTATGGAAGCGATCGCTGTATTGTATTTGTACCTCCTGCCAATATCATCGGTAACTTTTTTTATAGTTGTATGAATCTTGAATCTCAAATCATCTTGCTCTTTTGTAAGCTCGAAATCAGAGGCTTTTCGATTGGAGATCGAATTATCATCAACGGCATTCCATAATCGATTTAGAAATCTATAAGCGCCTTGGACTCCAGCATCTGACCATTCTAACGCCAACTCAGGTGGTGCGGCTGACATCATGAATAGACGTACTGTATCCGCGCCAAATTTTTCAATTAAACCTTGCGGATCAACAGTATTTCCTTTTGCTTTTGACATTTTTGCTCCATCTTTCAAGACCATACCCTGGGTCAAAAGATTGGTGAAGGGCTCGCTCTCCTTGGATATCCCTTCATCACGCATCAATCTTTGAAAAAATCGAGAATACAGTAAGTGCAGAATGGCATGCTCAATTCCACCTGTGTATTGATCTACCGGCATCCAGTAACTTTCTCTCTTGTCTAGCATACCTTCTTCAGCATCGGGGCAGGCATATCTTGAAAAGTACCATGATGACTCAAAAAAAGTATCGAAAGTGTCTGTCTCTCTTCTCGCACTCTTTTTGCAGTTGGGGCAATCAACATTGTAAAATTCCGGCATATCTTTTAAGGGTGAGCCTGTTCCACTAAATTCAACATTCTCAGGCAATACAACTGGCAATTGTTCTTCTGGAACAGGAACCGAACCGCAGTCCTCACAATAAATTATTGGTATCGGTGTACCCCAATATCTTTGTCTCGATACACCCCAGTCTCTTAGCCTAAAATTCGTTACTCGCCTTCCTTTCTTGGTTGATTCGAAAAATTTTGCTATCTCAGTAAATGCTTCTTCAGAGCTCATACCAGTATAGTCCATCGAATTAATCAGAGTTCCATGATCTAAAAAAGGAGCTTTCGCGGTATCGAAGTTTTTATCAGCAGGCTCAATCACTTTCTTTATTTCTAGATCGTATTTTTTTGCGAACTCCCAATCACGTTGATCATGTGCCGGCACTGCCATTATTGCGCCACTTCCGTATGTTATGAGGACAAAATTTGCCACCCAAATTGGAATTTTTTCACCAGTTATTGGGTGAATGGCGAAAACATTCAGAGGCATCCCTTTTTTTTCCATTGTTTCCATGGCTGCTTCCGATGCTTTGTTTCTTTTGCACTCCTCAATAAAACTTGCAATATCGCTATTTTCAGAAGCTGCATCAGAGGCAAGAGGATGCTCTGCCGCAACCGCCATATATGTCGCGCCCATGAGTGTGTCTGGCCTGGTTGTGAATATTTTTAATGCATCCTTACTATTCTCTATATCGAAAGAGATTTCGAGTCCTTCTGATCTTCCTATCCAATTTTTTTGCATCGTTTTAACGGAGGTTGGCCAACCATCAAGTTGGTCAAGACCATCGAGAAGCTCATCGGCATAGGCAGTTATTTTCATGAACCACTGGGGTATTTCTCTCCTCTCTACTATTGCATCTGATCTCCAGCCTCTTCCATCAATCACTTGCTCATTAGCCAATACTGTTTTATCAACTGGATCCCAATTCACTATCGCATTTTTTCTGTAAACGATTCCTTTTTTAAAAAGACGAACAAAAAGCCACTGCTCCCATTTATAATATTCGGGTCTGCACGTAGTCACCTCTCTTGTCCAATCATACGCATAACCCAACCTTTTTAATTGGGTTCTCATGTAGTCAATATTCTTATAAGTCCATTTTGCAGGAGGAATGTTTCTCTTTATTGCCGCGTTTTCTGCTGGCATCCCAAAAGCATCCCAACCCATTGGCTGAAGAACATGTTTGCCAATCATTCTCTGATATCTTGCAATTACATCACTGATTGTAAAAACCCTTACATGTCCCATGTGTAACTGGCCACTTGGATAAGGAAACATAGTGAGACAATAAAACTTGTCTTTCTTCGAGTCTTCGGTTACCTCAAAGCACTTTTCAGTTGCCCATAATTCTTGAGCTTTTTTTTCTATTTCAGCAGGTTTGTATGAATTATTCATTTTTCTTTGCTTTTATGATGCCGCATTCATTTAAATAATTGATGATTGCATTAACTTCTGACTCCAGTGACATTTCATGGCTGCGTAACTGAATTTCTGGTGATTCAGGAGGCTCATATGGATCATCGATTCCTGTGAAATTTTGTATTTTTCCTGCTCGAGCCTTTTTATATAGTCCTTTTGGATCTCTTTTTTCAGCAACTTCAAGAGGGCAATCAACAAATACTTCAATAAACTCCAAATTTGACTCAATGTGTAACTTTCTTACATCATCTCTATCATGAGTATATGGACTTATAAAACTCGAGATTGCTATCAATCCAGCATCGCCAAAGAGTTTGCAAACCTCACCAATTCGACGAATATTTTCTTGGCGATCTTTCTCAGAAAATCCAAGATTCTTGTTTATTCCCATTCTAACATTATCACCATCTAGCCTATAAGAGAGAATTCCATCTTTGTAAAGCGCCTTCTCAAGCGCTACTGCAATAGTGCTTTTTCCACTTCCAGATAAGCCTGTAAACCATATCGTTGCTCCTTTCTGAGGTAATATCTTGTATCTATCAAATCGTGAAATCTCACCTTCATGCCATGATATGTTTGTTGCTTTTTGTAATTTTTTTGAGTTCATATAATCACCTGATGCAATTGCACATTATATAACTACCTTCTGATTGATCACACTCTGGTGTTGAATTATTTGCTGATTAATAATTTTTTTCGGATAACGTATAAAATCAGAAATGATGATAACAGAAGTACTGGTGTATCTCCGAGAGCGACATAAAGTGTAGAACCTTTTCTAGGATAGACTGAATGCTGCAATATTTCATAATTAAATTGACCGGATTTTTTCACGACCTTACCCTTGTGATTAATAAATGCACTAATACCATTATTGGTAGCTCTTATTATGGGCCGGCCAGTTTCTATTGCTCTCATTCTGGTTATCTGAAGGTGCTGATGAGGAGCTATTGAATCACCGAACCACGCATCATTACTTACATTAATAAGAAGATTAGCTTTGGGGAAAGCATGCAACAGCTCAGAACCAAAAGCGATTTCATAACAAATTGCTGCTGCTATATTTATCTCATCGTTATATTTTATAAGAGATTGATGTTTCTCACCGTGCATTAGATCAAAGCTGGGTAGATTATTCATCTCCATCCACTCTCTTAGGAAATCTGGGACGGGAAAGTATTCGCCAAAAGGAACTAGGTGTCTTTTTCTGTAATGCTGGGTGTCTGTTCCATTAAAATACAAAAAACTATTGTAAGATCCTTCCATGTTATGAATCGTCTCCAACGCCCCTATCGCCAATGTCTTGTTATTATCTGATAAATGTTCTTGCATCGATTGAAAATAACTTTTCAAGTAAACTGTTGAAGCTGGAATTGCGACCTCTGGCCAAATGATGAGCGTGTTATCTTCCGATTCATATGTGGCTTTCCTATATATTTCCATTGTTTTTTGAAGTTGTTCTCTTCTCCACTTTTGATCTTGCGCAACACCACCTTGAATAATTTCTACTGGCATTGAGTGACCAAAGCTACTGGTCCAATCAATCGGCAATATTAGATAGCCCAAAATATAAGGAAATATAAGAGACAGGCTTGCAATAGATTTTTGTTTTTTCATGAAGAAGTATAAGAATGATGAAGATGAAAATAACAATATCCAAGAAACTCCGTAGACTCCTAATAAAGGAGCGAATGAAATTAAGAACGAGTCAATCTGACTGTAACCACTTGTGAGCCAGGGGAATCCCGAAAAAGCCCAACCTCTAATCCATTCAATCAAAATCCATACTGACGGCCCAATAATAATGATGTATTTTTTTTTATGCCTACAAAGATAACTAATAATAAAACCAGCAATTAGAAAATAAGAAGACATAAGAATAACTAAAGCAAACATAAGAAGAATTGCAGCCCATACTGGAGCACCACCGAAAATATGGACTGATATATATACCCAATAGAGTCCTGATAGGAAGTGCCCCAATCCAAAGAAAAATAGATATATTGCCGTTTGTTTAGGTTTATATTTTAAGCAGAGATAGAATAACGGCACCATAACCATCGGGGCCAATAAAAAAAAATTAAATGGAGCAAAGCAGAGGGTAAATAGAGACCCTAAAATGAAAAATAAAATACAAACTTTAAACGAAAAGTTGTTGGAATATTTTTCTTGGTATAACGTGCTGAACATAAATTTGAAAAAAATTAGTTACTATCTTTTTCTACTTCTAATGCTTCAATTCGTCTTCGATGTGTCTTCGTAACTTTAAACTTAAATCCTGAAAATATTAGTTTTTCGCCATTTCTCGGTAAACGACCAAATTCATTTACAACAAGCCCGCCGATCGTATCATAAGAACTATCATCAAGATTGCATTTGAAATATTCATTAAAATCCTCCAATCTTGTTAAAGCCGGAACATTATAGGATTTTAACCCTTTGGTATTTTTTAAGATTTCAATTTGATCTTGTTCGTGAGGATCATGTTCATCATCTATCTCTCCCACAATTTCCTCAATAACATCTTCGATTGTCAATAAACCAGAGATTCCGCCATACTCATCAACTACAACAGCCATGTGATTTCTGCTGACACGAAATTCTTTTAACAATGTATTCAATCTCTTGGACTCTGGAATGATTGATAATGGTCGAATGTATTTCTGCAAAGATAAAGTATCATTATCTCCATTCATATAATGCCTGAGTAAATCTTTTGCCAGAAGCACACCAATGCTCTCATCAGAGTCTTTATTCATAATTGGAAATCTTGAGTGACCAGATTTCACAATTGTGCTTAATATTTCTTCTAACGAGTCATCCTCATTAACGACAATCATTTGAGATCTCGGGATCATAACATCGCGAACTTTCATTTCAGCAACATCGAATACACCAGTGAGCATCTCTCTCTCATCTGGATCAATCACCCCATTATTTTCTTGAAATAAATCTTGTATTTCTTCTCGACTGAATGGTTCTCGATTGATTGCCCTAAGAACCCGACGAAATAGCGCCATGATTCCAGAGTTTTTTGAGGTTTGTTTGGTTTCTTTCATTTCCTCTCTTTAGTATTTAACCTTGTTATAAAAATATCAATCATTATCTATATAATTTTATTTATAGGGATCAGCAAAATCTAAACTTTTACAAATCTGTGTTTCCATTAACTGCATTTTTGCTGCGTGTTTTTCAATTATATGGTCATAGCCAAACAAATGGAGAAAACCATGGACGCAGATATGGCACCAATGAAACATTTGCTCTCTATTCAAACTTTCGGCCTCAGATCCAACAAATTCTGCACAAACAATAACATCACCTAGATGGTGTCGATTTATTCCCTCTAGGTGCATCATTTCTTCGTAACCTGAGGGGAATGACAATACATTTGTAGCAGTATTTTTTTTACGAAATTTATTATTTAGATCTCGCATGCAATCTGAACTAATTATTTTATAACTCACTTCAAATGACTTTCTTCTTATATCAATATCATCATTGATGAATTCCATGGACCTTCTTAACCACACCTTTATATTTTTTTTTGAAGGCACAAACTCTTCGCTTATTTCATTGATTATATCTATTTTGAGGTTTGGGTTTTCTTTCATAATGATTCTAAGATTGATTAATTTGAGTCATAAGCTTCAATGATAAGTTTTACTAAATGGTGTCTTACAACATCTTGAGCAGAAAAATGAGTGAAAGAAATATGATCGATATTTTTCAAAACATCGATACAGTGTTTTAAACCAGATTGTTGTCCTTTAGGAAGGTCAATCTGAGTAATATCACCTGTAACAACAGCTTTTGAACCAAATCCTATTCTTGTCAGAAACATTTTCATTTGTTCAATTGTTGTATTTTGCGCCTCATCGAGAATCAAAAATGACTCGTTAAGAGATCGGCCTCTCATAAAGGCTAAAGGTGCAACCTCTATAAGATGCTGCTCAATAAGTTTTGATACTTGATTGGCACCTAACATATCATAGAGTGCGTCGTACATCGGTCTTAAATATGGATCAACCTTTTGAGACATATCCCCAGGGAGAAATCCAAGCCTCTCACCTGCTTCAACAGCTGGTCTGACAAGGATAATTCTTCTGACGTCATCATTCTCTAGTGCTTCTATAGCACTCGCAACTGCTAGATAAGTTTTTCCTGTGCCAGCGGGACCGACCCCAAAGGTGAGATCATTCTCTTTTATATTGGAAAGGTAAGTACTCTGATTTTCTCCTCTTGCACGAATGACTTTCTGCGCTGTTTGGATTTGATGCTCATTTTTGAGATCGATTTCTTTAGTATTCGTATCAGATTTTTCTTTATTTTTTTCTATGTCATGCTCTCTTAGAAGAATATGTAATGTTTCTAGATTAATATCTTCATTTTCTGTTATCTCATAAAGTTCTTTTAGGATTATACCAACACTTTTTACAGCTCTCTGTTCACCCTTTATTTTGAGAAGATTTTCTTTGGAATAGATATCTACTCGAAAATATTTCTCTATACGCTTTATATTTTCATCTAATTTTCCACACAAGCTAGAAAATCTATTGTTATCGAAAGGATATAGCTCAATCTCAAGTGAGGAATTGTTGATATCTTGCATGATGAAGTGGTTGCTTGGCTTTAAATTAATCTAGAAATACGCCCACGTAAAGAGTTAGCCAGTGCTTCTGTTATATCGATATCTACAAATTCTCCAATTAAAGATCCAGGGCCATCAAAATTCACCCAACGATTATTTTCGGTCCTTCCTGACAGTTGATTCTCATCTTTTTTTGATTTTTTTTCTACAAGAACTGTTTGTGATGATCCAACCATTTCTTCGCTAATTTTTTTTGCATTCTCTGTGATCTTAGATTGAAGCTGTTGCAATCTTTTTAGTTTTGTTTCGTGATCAACATCATCAACCATTTCTGAGGCTTTTGTATTTGGTCGTGGACTATAAATGAAGCTAAATGATTGATCAAACCCTACTTTGTCTACTAAATTCAAAGTTGCGTCAAAATCTTCCTGGGTTTCTCCAGGAAAACCTACTATAAAATCTGACGATATACTTATATCAGGTCTAATTAATCTCAATTTTTCTATCCGATCAAGATATCTATCAACTTTATACTTTCTTCTCATTAATTTGAGAATTCTATTGGATCCACTTTGAACGGGAAGATGAAGATAATTCGCTAATTTCTTATCTTCATAAGCAGCTATTAGGTCATCAGTAAATTGAAGAGGATGAGATGTTGTGTATCTAATCCTATCAATACCATCAATGTCGCAAACCAATTTCAAAAGATCTGCTAATTTAACTTTTATTTCCTTTTTATTTTTTGCTAGATATGCATTGACATTTTGTCCCAATAAATTGATCTCTCGTACACCTTTTGAGGCAAGATCTTTAATTTCATCAATTATTTGCTCAGGTGGCCTGCTAACCTCATAGCCTCTTGTTGTTGGAACAACACAAAAACTACAAATCTTACTGCACCCCTCCATTATAGAGACGAATGCTGAGGCTTTTACATCTCGAACTTTTGGAAATTTGCTAAATTTCTCAATTTTTGGAAATGATATGTCAATTGATGACCTATCTGATTGAACTGCATCGCTGTACATTTTTGGCAGACGATGAAGCGTTTGCGGGCCAAATACCATATCTACATATGGTGCGCGATCCAAAATTTTTTCTCCTTCTTGACTGGCAACGCAACCACCAACACCTATTGCTAGGTTTGGGTTTTCTTTTTTGAGACTCTTCCATCTTCCTAATTGAGAGAAAACTTTTTCCTGAGCTTTTTCTCTTATTGAACAGGTATTGACCAATAGTAAGTCAGCATCTTTCTCGTTCGATGTTAATTCGAAACCATGAGACTCCCTGAGAATATCAGCCATCTTGTCAGAATCATAAACATTCATCTGGCAACCCATGGTTTTAATAAATAACTTGTTGGTCATGATTTTAGATCAATTTAAGAAATTAGCAGTGAACCCTAATCTTTGCCTCATTAATGACGAGATACACTATTAATTAAAAAGGAATGTCATCATCAAAATCGTCACTTGAATCTGCGTTATCTGATTTTGGTGCACTCTGATTATCATTATTACTGTATGAAGAGGATTCCGTATTGCCAACTGATCGACCGCCTAACATTTGCATCTCATTTGCTACAACTTCAGTTGTATATCGGTCATTACCTTCCTTGTCTTCCCACTTTCGTGTTTGGATCTTACCTTCAATGTAGACCTGAGAACCTTTCCGTAAGTATTCAGTCGCAATTTCTGCAAGCCTATTGAACATGACCACCCTGTGCCATTCAGTCTTTTCTTTTTGCTCGCCTGTTTGTTTATCTTTCCAAGTTTCATTCGTAGCAATACTCAAATTAGCTACTGCTGCATTACTTGGTGTGTAGCGAGTATCAGGATCTTGCCCCAATGTTCCCACTAGAATTACTTTGTTTACTCCTCTTGCCATATCTATACCCAAATATATAAATAAATAATAATACTAGATATTTTATAAAAATTCGTCACAAATTATTTACTTTGTAAGTTTTTATTTCCGTTTTTATCTTCACAGATGTTTACGGAATGCGAACATAATGAAAAACCAGACAAATATAATAATCGTTAATAAGAAATGTGCTTGTGAAGGCTCAAATAATCCAATAAGAATTCCACCAATTAATCCCCCAAAAAATGCACCTAAAAATTGGCAGCTGGAGAATACTCCTAATGTGGCACCCTTGATTTCTTTTTTTGAAAATATTGAAATCCTAGATGGTAATGTTGCCTCCAAGTAGTTAAATGAAATAAAAAAAACTAATAAACTTGAAAAAAGAAGCAAAGATGAACCTTCTCCCACAATTAAAACAATCTGACTGAATAAGAGAAATGCTATTGGATAAATTAGACTCATCTTTTTCTTATTCCTGTCATCACTCATTATCAATGGCCCCGAAAATAACAATGATACGATGAGAGATGAAATGTAAAATTTCCACTGATTTTCAGTCGATACATTAAACTCACTCATCATCATGAACGGGAAAATAACAAAAATTACTGTCAACACAAGATGCAGGAAAAATATATTAATGTTACACAATAAAATAGGTCTTTTTACTAGTTCACACATATCAAGAGGAGCATGATAATTGAGACGTTTAGCATTAGGCATAGCTACCAAGATAAAAATGGATAAAGTTGACATAAAAACGGCAATAATAAAGAGAGATTTGACACCAAAATGTGACGAAATAATTGGCCCTAACGCCAGAGACAGCAGAAAAGAAGCACCTATCCCAACGCCGAAAATTGCCATGGATTTTGTTCTGACACTATCTCTTGTGACATCACTCAACAGTGCACTCAATGTGGCTGATATTGCGCCAGCACCCTGCAAAAGTCTACCAGATATCAAGCCAATTATAGTCTCGCTATAAAAAGAGATTAGAGAACCAAAAATAAAAATTACTAACCCAAAAAATATTACTGGTTTTCTACCAATCTTGTCAGAAAAAAAACCAAACGGAATCTGAAGTAAAGCCTGAGTTAAACCATATGCACCTACTGATAATCCAATCAATATTGGCGTGGCACCATCTAAATTACTGGCATATATTGAAATTACTGGGAGCAAAGAAAACAACCCAAACATTCTCAACATTGCAATAAGCGCGATTAACAATACTTGTTGTATTTCACGTGGTTGCATGGAGGCGCTATTGTCTTGATTCATTTCCATTAGAAAGACTGTTTGTATTTGTAAGATATTGAAAAAATTAAGAATATTTTAATTATTCTTATTACCTTGAAATCAAAAGTATTCTTTTTGAGATTCTTTAATTTTATTTTTTTTGTGTCTTTGATCTGTATCACTCTGAAGATGTATATTAGCAGGTTGGCCATTATATTTGATACTAAAAATTATGAAATCGATAGACATACGTGGTGCGAGAACACATAACTTAAAGAATGTTGAAGTCAGTCTCCCAAGAGGAAAATTGATCGTTTTTACTGGGCTTTCTGGCTCAGGAAAGTCATCACTCGCTTTTGACACCATTTATGCTGAGGGCAGAAGACGTTACGTTGAATCATTGTCCACATATGCAAGACAATTCTTATCTGTAATGGAGAAACCTGATGTAGATTACATTAATGGTCTATCACCAGCAATTTCAATAGAACAGAAATCAACATCACATAATCCTAGATCTACTGTGGGTACAGTTACTGAAATGTATGATTATTTGAGATTATTGTTTGCGAGAACCGGTATTCCGCACTGTCCTGAACACAAGACAAAACTTGAAGCTCAATCTATAAGCGAAATGGTTGATAAAACACTGGCATTCAGTGAGGGAACTGCAATGATGTTGCTCGCTCCCGTTATCAAAGAAAGAAAGGGTGAACATTTACAGCTGATGAGGAATTATTTAACCCAAGGTTTTATTCGCGCGAGAATTAATGGCGAAATAATTGAATTGAGTGATCCTCCCTCACTTGAGCGCAATAAGAAACACACCATAGAGATCATTGTTGATAGATTCAGAGTAAAAAAAGATATGAAACAAAGGCTAGCTGAATCATTTGAGACGGCTCTGAAACTCTCAGATGGCGTGGCTCATGTCTCAGTAGATTGTCCCGATACTACTGAGGATATCGTTTTCTCAGATAAATTTGCATGCAATATATGTGGCTACAGCCTCACTGAGCTTGAACCGAGATTATTCTCATTTAATAATCCTGTGGGCGCCTGTCAAGATTGCGATGGCTTGGGTGTAAAACAATTCTTTGATCCTGATAAAGTCGTGGTGAATGAAAACTTATCATTAGCAGGAGGTGCAATCAGGGGAAGAGATCGTAACACTGGTTACTATTTCAGCATGATCAAAAGTCTCGCAAATCATTATAAATTTGACGTTGAGAAACCATACAAAGACTTGAGCAAGAAAATTAAAGAAATTCTTCTATTTGGAAGTGGGAACGAGAAGATAAGGTTCTCTTATGCAAGCTTCAGAGGAAGAAAAATGAGCATAAAAAAAACGCACACCTTTGAGGGTATAATTCCAAATCTTGATAGAAGATATCATGAAACTGAATCAAATTCGGTCAGAGATGAATTGGGTAAATATTTAAACACACAAATATGTCCAAGTTGCGATGGCACTAGATTAAATATCTCAGCAAGAAATGTATTAATTAATGATATGTCACTTCCGGAAATCAGTGCAATGTCAGTTCAGGAAGCAAAGGAGTACTTTAAAAATATTGTAATTTCTGGATGGAGATCTGAAATAGCAAAAAAAATTACAAAAGAAATTAGTTCAAGGCTAAATTTCTTGAGTGATGTTGGTCTGGATTATCTGACCATTAATCGGAGTGCGGATACTCTCTCGGGAGGAGAAGCACAAAGAATAAGACTGGCCAGTCAAATAGGATCTGGTTTGGTCGGCGTATTATATGTCCTTGATGAACCATCGATTGGTCTTCATCAAAGAGATAATCAAAAACTATTGAAGACATTAACCTATCTGCGCGATCTGGGTAACACGGTTATAGTTGTTGAGCATGATCAAGAAGCAATTATGATGTCAGATCATGTTGTTGATATTGGACCAGGTGCAGGTGTGCATGGAGGATATATTGTTGCTTCTGGAACTCCCAATGAAATTAAAAACCACCCGAAGTCAATTACTGGGGATTATCTCTCTGGAAGGAAAAAAATTGCGATACCAAAAAAAAGAGAGGAGATTGATCCTGACAAAACTATCACAATAAAAGGTGCCTCTGGAAACAATCTGAAATCAATCGATGTATCAATCCCAATCGGACTAATGACTTGTGTAACCGGTGTATCTGGCTCTGGTAAATCAACACTAATCAATGAAACTTTGTATAAAGCTGTAGCAAATATTTTAAATAAATCCAATCGAAATGCAGCTCCCTATGATGATTTACTTGGAATTAAACATATTGAAAGAATAATAAATATTAGTCAGAGTCCTATTGGAAGAACACCTAGGTCAAATCCAGCAACCTATACTGGCTTATTCACCCCAATAAGAGAGCTTTTTGCTGGAACGCAGGAGTCAAGGTCAAGAGGTTATCTACCTGGGAGATTTAGCTTTAATGTAAAAGGTGGAAGATGTGAAAACTGTCAAGGTGATGGAGTTATTAAAGTAGCGATGCACTTCTTACCAGATATTTATGTTTCCTGCGATACATGCAATGGAAAAAGATATAACAGAGAAACTCAAGAAATACTTTATAAAGGAAAAAATATAAGCGAAATATTAAATATGACAGTAGAAGATGCATCTGATTTTTTTAAAAATATACCTGCCATATACAGTAAAATTGAGACGCTCATGGCTGTAGGCCTCTCTTACATTAAGCTCGGTCAAAATGCTACCACACTCTCGGGCGGTGAAGCACAGAGAATAAAGCTTGCTAGGGAGCTATCAAAGAGAAGCAGTGGAAATACTATATATATTCTAGATGAGCCGACTACCGGTTTACACTTTCATGATATAAGTCTTCTTCTTGATGTGCTTCATAGACTTCGTGATAAGGGTAATACGATTGTGGTCATAGAACATAACCTTGACGTAATAAAAACTGCAGACTGGATAATTGATATAGGTCCAGAGGGTGGCGAAGGTGGAGGAAAAATTGTTGGAAGCGGAACGCCTGAAGATCTAGCGAAAAACAAACATTCCTTCACAGGTCAATATCTAAGACCATTACTATAGATGCGAAAATGGTCATAATCTCTCGGCTTTATAAATCATAACAGGGTTATTTAGCATTTGTCCCTGAACATAAATATTCTCCGTTTTCTTTTCTGATGGTAGTAAATTAATTTTCCTCACAATATCCATACCCGAGATAACTCGACCAAAAGCTGAAAATCCGAGTCCATCCTTATTTCTTGTACCACCAAAATCAAGTCCTTCATGGTCTCCAATACATATGAAAAAATCTGAAGTAGCAGTGTCAACCTCATACCTACTCATTGAAATTGTTCCATCTATATGACTTAATCCAGTGATATCTGTCGACTCATGTTTTATCGCAGAAAATGGTTTTATTCTGTCACCTATTCCGCCTTGAATGACTTTTATTTTTGGAGATCCATTATCATTTTCTATTGTCACGGTTCTGTAGAATGAACTTCCATCATAAAAACCTTCATCAAGGTGGCGAAGAAAATTGGTAACAGTTACTGGCGCCTTATCACTGTATAATTCAATAATAATATCACCCTGTGAAGTCCTAAGTGCAACGTTTGTCTTTTCAGCTGTCTCCGACATTACGACAGATGAAAAAAATATCAGAATCATTTCAAATAATATAATGCGTTTAATTTTACTTAAGGCTGACATTAAAGAATCTCCTGAATAAAATTAGTCCGTTCCAAATAACCTGTCACCAGCATCGCCTAAGCCAGGCACAATATAATTATTTTCATTTAAATGACTATCGATGGAGGCTGTGTAAATCATAACATCTGGATGTTTACTCTCTACTGCTGCTATTCCTTCAGGACAAGAAACAATGCACATCACTACTATATCTTTAATTTGTTTCTTTTTTAATGCGTCGATAGCAGCTATGGTTGATCCTCCTGTTGCCAACATTGGATCAATAATTAAATGCAAACCGTTCTCTGGAATATCTGGTATATTTTCGTAGTAACTCTGTGGTGTTGCAGTTTTTTCATCCCTGAACATCCCTAAAAAACCCACACGAGAAGAAGGCATAATGGATAAGACGCCATCAAGCATTCCCAGCCCAGCCCTCAGGATTGGTATGACAATAATCTCTCCTCGAATTTTTTTACATGTTGCCTTGGCAATTGGTGTTTGGACCTCAAGCTCTACTAGATCTAAATTTTCTAATGCTTTATAAGAGAGAAGCTGTGTGATCTCAGAAATCAATTCACGAAACTTGCTTATTGGTTGATCAACAGATCTTAACTCTGCAAGTTTATGTTGGATACAGGGGTGATTGACTTCAACATGCATGATTTTTCCTTTTTTTTATAAATTAAAATTTTAAGCGAGTTTTAATCCATTTTTAACTTTTTTGTCAGGAACAGCAAGGATCACTGTACCGTCATCTTGAATAAATCCTGTAACAAGACACTCTGAATAGAATGGGCCAATTTGTTTTCTAGGAAAGTTGATGACCGCACAAACCTGTTTTCCTATTATGTCTGATGGGTCGTAATGATCAGTTATCTGAGCCGAGGATTTCTTTACCCCAATGCTTGCACCAAAATCGATTTCTAACTTTAGGGCAGGCTTAATAGCCTTTTCAAAAATCTCTGCATTTATAATTGTTCCAACCCTTAAATCAACACGTTCAAATTCTTCCCATTTTAGATCGTTCATAAAACTCCTCTCTAATTATTGAGATATCTCTGCTACCTCAAATATGAGGCGCCATTCAAATCTATCACTGTCCCAGATGCATAATCAATTCCATCCATTGAGAGCATCATAACTGCATTTGCTATCTCTTCTGGCTTTCCAACTCTCTTCATTGGGCTTTGATCTATTATTGATTTTCCTTCTGGACTAGACAAAATTTCGTTGGTCATGTCTGTTTCAACGAAACCTGGGGCTACCGCACCAACAAAAATATTATAAGGAGCAAGTGCCACAGCCAATGATTGACTTAATGAGTTCAGCCCAGCCTTACTGGCCCCATAAGCAGGAGCACTTGGCTCGCCTCGATATGCTCCACGTGAAGAAATATTTATTATTTTTCCCTTCTTTTCTTTTATGAAATGTTTCGCAGAATAAAAACATACATTTGCTGGTCCGATAAGATTAGTATCAATTGTGGATTGCCAACTATTTTTCCAATCTCCAAAGCTTGTTTTATTAATTG
>Ga0208130_1000179_pt1 | contig 33988 bp, 30 predicted proteins | sample ETNtaG_31_FD_185771 | JGI IMG/M metagenome (GOLD analysis project Ga0208130, IMG submission 185771) | Marine microbial and viral communities from oxygen minimum zone, Eastern Pacific Ocean - ETNP201310SV78 (SPAdes) (version 2) | ecosystem: Environmental > Aquatic > Marine > Oceanic ... | reverse complement strand
TGATTATTTGCAGTGTTGAATTTTTTCAAAATTTCAAAAACTTCTTTTTCTCTTCCAGAGAAATTAGATACATTTTTTCCTTTATTAAGTTCATGCATAGCCCATTCTAACTCACTATAACTTGCTCCAATTTGGTCCTCATCTGATCTTGTATCATCCCATAATCCATCTGTAGGCTTAGCAACAATTATCTCATTAATTATACCCATCTCTTTTCCAATACTTCGAACTTCACTTTTCATTAGATCAGCAATAGGTGAAAGATCAACGCCTCCATCTCCATACTTTGTGTAAAAACCAACACCAAAATCTTCAACTTTGTTACCCGTACCAACAACTAGACAGTTATTAATTGATGCATAATAATAAAGAGTAGCCATTCTCAATCTTGATCTGGTATTTGCGAGAGCTAAATAGTTATTTGGATTATTAGAATCTGAGATAGTTTTTTCTAATTCAGAAAATGAATTAGTTAAATCAATATGTAAACTTTCAACATTATTGAAATTAGATTTTAACCAGGAAATATGATTTTTTGACCTCTCAAGTTCTTCTTTAGATTGAAAAATGGGCATTTCTATACAAATTGTTTTGAGGCCTGTTTTTGAACACAAAGTAGATGTAACGGCAGAATCAATTCCACCTGAAATTCCAATTACAAAACCTTTTGTTTTAGAATTTTTTGAATAGGAATTCAACCAATTAACAATGTGTTTGATTACCTTTGGATTATTCATAGTCAATGAGCAAATTAAAAAAATATATAAGTCAAACTCAATGCCAAATTAAATCTTTTAAGATTCAAATTAAAATCTTTGTAATAATTATTTCTGTTTTGCTTTTATCATGTGATTACAATAAAAATAAAGAGAGCAAAAATGGTATAAACTATATTGATGTTGAATTTGAACGATTTGAAAAGAAGTTTTTTAATTCAAGTTTAGACTCATTGTCGAACTTAATTGATGAATATCCATTTCTTTTTTCAAAAAGATTTTCTTTAGATGAATGGAAAGCAATAAAAACCGATTCAACCAGAAAAGAAATTTTTAATAAAACAGATTCTGTTTTTAAAAATTTTAAATCTGTTGAAAATGGTGTAAAAAAAATATTCACTAACACAAAAAACTTCTTTCCAAATTTCAAGTCACCAAAATTAATAACTCTGAATAATGGAATTGATTATAAATATAAAATCATTGATTCTGACAGTATAATTCTGATTTCACTCGACTGTTATTTGGGTGAAAATATCTTTTATAAAAATATTCCAGCTCACATATCAAAGCTGATGGTGCCTGAATTTGTTACAATAGACATAAGTGAATTGATTTCAACTCGTTATGTTGAAATTCCATTAGATCGAAAATTTATTTCCAAAATTATTTACCATGGTAAACTACTCTTTTTAATGAAAGAAGTTTCAGGAATTGATCCTTTAAAAGCATTAGGTTTTAATAAAAACAATAAAGATTGGATGATAGAAAATGAAAATAATGTTTGGAAATACTTTGTAGAAAATGATTTACTGTTTTCAACTCAATCATCACTTGATTATAGATTTTTGGCTAATGCTCCATTCTCAAAATTTGGTTTAAGTATAGATTTTGAGTCACCCCCCATGGTTGGAAGATGGATAGGATATCAAATTGTAAAATCTTATTCGAAAAAAAATAAATCAAATCTAAATGATTTATTAAATCAAGATAATTATGAATTATATTTAAAATCAAATTATAAACCCAATAAATAATAATGAAAAAAACGGATATAGTAATAACTGTTTGTTTAGACAAGAACAGAGTTCCTGAAAAAATGAGTTGGTCGGCTAAAGATGGTGGAGTTTCTAATCAAGAAACAAAAGCTTTTTTATTTTCCTCATGGGATGATGTTAATCAGGAAACTATGAAAATAGATTTATGGACCAAGGATATGCCTGTAGATCAAATGAATGTTTTCTTTCATCAAACTCTAGTAAGTTTATCACAATCTTACATGAAGGCTACGAACAATGAAAAAATGACGGATGCATTTAATCAATTTTGTGATTACTTTGCTGAAAAACTAGAATTAAAAAAGAAATAAATTTAGTGGCTAACCTTACTTATATATTCAAGTATATCCTCTCTACCATATCTTGTTTTTGAAGAGCAAACAAAATATTCTTCTTTTTGATAAATATTTTCTATTGATTTTAAAAAATCTTTACAATAATTGGTAACAACTGTCTCTTTTATTTTATCCTTTTTTGTGAAGATTATTGTAAAATCTCTGTCTATTGATTTTAAAAAACTCATAAACTCTAAATCGATAATTTGAAGTTTATGTCGGATGTCAATTAGAAGAAATATTTGTTTTAACTGATTTCTGTTTTTAAAATAGGTTTGATTTATTTTGCTTATTTCAATTTTGTTTTTTTTTGACAATTTAGCATATCCATATCCGGGCAGATCAACAAAGTAAAGATTGTCATTAACCAAAAAATAATTAATTAGTTTAGTTTTACCTGGTGTTTTAGAAACTTTTGCAACCCCTTTTTTATTTAACAACATATTTAAGATACTCGATTTTCCTACGTTAGATCTCCCAATAAATGCAATTTCAAATAATTTTGTTTTTGGGCAACTATCAATATCAGAGCTGCTTTTTTCAAAAATAACTTTCTTAATTTTCACTTTATAAGCTCTTTCTTTTTAACCAGTCCTTTAAAATGGAATTAAATTTTACTGGGTGTTCCATCATCGGAGCATGGCCACATTTTTTGATCCAAAAAAGTTCAGATTTAGGCAGAAGTTTATTAAAGTCATCAGCAACTTCAGGTGGAGTCACAGTGTCATTAGATCCCCAAATTATAGCAGTTTCTACATCAATTTTTGGTAAATCTTTTGACATGTTGTGTCTGATAGCACTCTTAGCCATAGCTAATATTTTAATTAATTTTTTCCTATCATTTACAGTTTCATAAACTTCATCGACAATTTTCTTTGTTGCCACTTTTGGGCTGTAGAAAACTGCTTCTGTTCTTTCTTTGATGTAATTGTAATCTTCTCTTTTTGGATATGAATCTCCCATAGAATTTTCGTAGAGCCCTGAACTTCCTGTTAAAACAAGACCCTTAATGAGCTTTGGATATAGTTTGGAAAAAATTAAACCTACATGACCACCTAGTGAATTACCCAGAATTATAACATCCTTAAGTTTTTTAAATTTCATAAAACCATGGACAAATTTTGCAAAAAATTTAACATTTGTATCAAGAATATTTGAGCTGTAAATTGGAAGCTCGGGCGCTATTACACGATAACCGTGTTTTGGAAAGTATTCAAAAACTCCATCAAAATTACTTAATCCCCCCATCAATCCATGTAAAATAAGTATTGGTCTACCCGAACCAATAGATAAATATTTATAGCCATTCTCAGAAATGGATTCACTCATTTATTAGAAAATAATTTAGTTCCTCAGACAAATATATACAATTCATTTTGATGAAAACCTTTTTTTTAGTAATCATTATTTATTGCCCTCCACCTTATAAAAACTTGATAATCAATTAAATAAGTGATATAAAAAACGTGTAATCAAAAATTATTAACAATGTGGTAAAATGTGGTAAAATGTGGTAAAATTTCAATATATTTGATAGTGACGCTAATCAGATATGATTAATTTAATTGGAACATACGAGTGTACTGTTGATAACAAGGGTAGAATTATGATACCTGCTCAGTTAAAAAAGCAGTTGGATGGATTCACTAAAGAACCATTTATTTTAAAAAGATCAGTTTTTCAAAATTGTTTGGAACTATTTCCCTATAGCGAATGGAAGCTGATGATGGATAAGGTGAATAAATTAAATCGATTTGTTAAAAAAAATAATGATTTCATTCGTATGTATACAGCAGGTGTAAAGTCCATAGATTTAGATTCAACTGGAAGACTTTTGGTTCCAAAAGATCTAATAGCTATTTCGAAACTTACAAAAAATGTTGTTTTATCCTCTTCGATCAATATTATTGAAATTTGGGATAAAGATGAGTATGAGAAAAGTATAAACGATCCTAAGGTTGATTTTGCAAAATTAACAGAGGAAGTAATGGGTAATGATCAGGACAATGTATCATAGCCCTGTTTTATTAGATGAATCAATTGAAAGTTTAGAAATTAATGAAAATGGGGTATATGTTGACCTGACTTTTGGAGGAGGTGGACATTCGAAAGAGATTTTAAAAAGATTAAGTAAGGAGGGAAAATTAATTGCATTTGATAGTGATAAGGATGCGGAGGTTAATCGAATAGATGATCCTCGATTTACATTTTTAAGACAAAATTTTATCTACTTGATGCAAAATTTAAACTTTCTTAAAATCAGTGGTGTGGACGGTATACTTGCCGATCTTGGTGTTTCATCCCATCAATTTGATCAGAAAGAAAGAGGTTTCTCCTATGAAGGGAAGTATGTTTTGGATATGAGAATGGATAGAAACCAAGAAAAAGATGCAGTCAAAATCTTAAATAGTTTTTCCGAAAAAGAGTTAGCAGATTTATTTTATAATAATGGTGATCTTACCAATTCAAGAACTATTTCAAGACTGATATGTAATTACAGAAAAAATAATAAGATTATCAATTCCTATCATTTGAATGAATCTTTGAAGCCATTACTTAACGAAGGATACGAAAATAAATTTTTAGCAAGAATTTATCAGTCATTAAGAATTGAAGTCAATAATGAAATCAGTTATTTAAAAAAACTATTAATCCAGATTCCATCTGTATTAAAGAAAAATGGCATCGCATCAATTATTACATATCATTCAATTGAGGACAGGTTGGTAAAAAGATTTTTTAAAAATGGATGCTTCAAAAATGAGCCAATAAAAGATGATTTTGGTAATCAAAAAAAAATCTTTGAAACCAAAAAGTTTATAACACCAACACAATCTGAATTAAAGGATAATTCAAGATCTAGAAGCGCAAAATTAAGAGTGGGAAAATTAATATGAGAAATAAAATCATTGATATAGTTGCAGGTAAATTTATTCTAGAAAGAACCAACATCAAAACAGTTAGGTTTGTTCTTTTTGTTTTTTTTCTAGCAATTATCATGATTTACTCGTCCCACAGTGTTGATAGAAAAATATATGATATCAATAAAATAAATAATGAGTTGAGTGGAGTTGAAAACAGCTACCTAAAAGTTAGGAAAGAATTAATGAATTCAAAAATGGAGTCAACAATTAGGAAAAAACTAGTAGATAAAAAAATTAAACCCTCTTTAGATCCACCTATAAAAATTTTGATTACAAATGGAAAATAATAATTTTTTATGGAGGCTTTATTTGGTATCAACTGTTATGTTGATGTTCGGACTAGGAATAGGTTATAAATTATTTCATTTACAATTCATCGATGGTGATAAATACAGAAAAATTGCTGAGGAAAAGACATTAAAAAGTTTTGTTGTTAATTCATCCAGAGGAAATATTTTTTCAGAGGATGGAAGTTTACTAGCAACCTCAACAACCAAGTTTGATGTTTTTTTTGATTCTAAGACTGTTCCAAACCATATTTTCAACTCTGAAATTCAATCCCTTTCAATTGAATTATCAAAAATTCTTGGGGATGATGATGTAAAGTGGCTTAATAATTTCAGAGAAGCAAAAAATAACAACAACAGATATCTCCCAATTATTAAAAACATTGATTTAGATAAGGTAAATGAGTTTAAAAAACTTCCAATTTTTAAATATGGATCGATTAAGGGCGGTTTAATAATAGAGAAAAAAATTAAAAGAGAGTATCCACTAGGAAAGGTAGCTGAAAGAACAATAGGTTATGAGAAAATAGATAAAGATGGTGATTATTGGGGTGTTGGACTTGAACATGCTTACGGGTCATTTTTGAGAGGAAAAAATGGAAAGATGACAAAAAGAAAAATTTCCAATGGTCAATGGAAAGTTTTAGAAAGCAATTTAAATAAAGATCCAATTGATGGATTAGATATCAATACAACTTTAAATACTTATATGCAGGATGTAGTTCATGATTACTTATTAGAGCAAACCGAAAAATATGAAGCCGACCATTCAACTGCAGTTTTAATGGAAGTCGCAACCGGAAAAATTAGAGCTATATCAAACTTTGGGAGAACGGATCAAGGAAAATATTATGAGAAGCTTAACTATGCAGTCGGTGAATCTATTGAACCAGGATCAACTTTCAAATTAATGACAATTATTGCTGCCTTGGAAGATCAGGTTATAGATACTTTGCAGATGATTGATACTGAAAATGGAGAAATAGATTTTTATGGTTTTAAGGTCAAAGATTCCAGAAAAGGGGGATACGGTCAAATTAATGCAATGGATATTTTTAGACTCTCATCTAATACTGGTATTGTCAAAATAATAAGTGAAGCCTACAAAAATCAATCAGAAAAGTTTGTTGATAGGCTTTTCAATATGGGTTTAAATAACTCTTTAGATATAGAGATTAAGGGTGAGCCAAGACCAAAAATCCCACACCCGTTGGACTCTGATTGGAATGGGCTATCTCTTCCTTGGATGTCATATGGATATGGTGTTTCATTGACCCCGTTACAAATTTTATCATTTTATAATGCTGTTGCCAATGATGGTATAATGGTAAAACCTACATTTTTAGAAAGTAGTAATAAGTTAGGTGCCTTAAAGAAAAATACTTTCAAAAAACAAATTCTTAACCCATCAATTTGTTCAAAAGAAACTTTATCAATTGTAAAAAAAATGCTTTATGATGTAGTACATCATAAAAATGGTACTGCAAAAAATATAAAATCAAATAATATTAAGATTGCTGGAAAAACTGGTACTGCTCAAGTTGGTTATGGAACTGATAAAGTAGATTATATCTCCAGTTTTGTAGGTTATTTTCCAGCTGAAAACCCAAAGTATTCATGCATAGTTGTAATTAATAAGCCAAATAAGAATAAGGGTTATTATGGTTCTGATGTTGCTGCTCCAGTGTTCAAGAGAATTGCTGAAAAAATTTCGTCAAGAAACCCAGTCATTGAAAATTATATCTACTCCGAAATGATAAAAAATATTGAAATATCACAAAAGGAATATACCACTAACTCTAATAATATAGATTCATAATGCTTCTTAAAGAATTAATAAAGGAAATTGAAAATTTAGATATTAGGGGAAGTACCAATATTAAAGTTAATAATGTCTCAAAAAACTCTAATGAAATTAAGCCCGGAGATTTATTTGTTGCAATAAAAGGTTCTAAATCTGATGGTCATGATTTTATAAATGATGCTATAATTAAAGGAGCTAAATGCATATTGTGTGAAAAAATTATTGATGTTGAAGATGATAACTTAACCTTTGTTATTACAAAATGCTCTAAAGAAACCTACTCTAGGGTCTGCTCCAAATTTTTTGATAATCCAAGTAATAAACTAAAACTAATTGGTATAACTGGAACTAATGGAAAGACAACTTCCTCAAACCTTTTATACCAAATGTTTACTATCAACAATATTAAGTCTGGTTTAATATCAACAAATGAAATAATTATTGGTTCAGATAAATTTGAAACTAGTTTAACCACACCGGATTCTTATGATTTAAATTTTTATTTAAATAAAATGGTCAGTAATGGAATTCGCTTTTGCTTTATGGAAGTTTCTTCTCACGCAATTGATCAACGAAGAATTTCAGGATTAAATTTTGACTTGGCTATTTTTACGAACATTACTCATGATCATTTAAATTATCATAAGACATTTAAGAATTACTTAAATGTTAAAAAAAGATTTTTTGATGATTTAGTCAAAGATTCTATTTCATTAATAAATGTTGATGATAAGAACGCAAATTATATTGTTCAGAACACTATTTCAAAAGTTTATAGACTCTCTCTTCATAAGGACGCTGATTATAAACTAAAAATTATTGAAAATAGTTTTACAGGTTTGATGATAAAAGTTGATAATGAATTGATAAACACTCAGCTTATAGGAAAGTTTAATGCTTATAATTTACTAACTGTTCTATCAGCTTCTAAACTATTGAATCTTGAAAGCAAAAAAATATTAGTTGGTTTAAGTATGCTGAAAAATCCAGATGGAAGATTTGATGTTGTTCAAATGAATAAAATAATAGGGATAGTTGATTATGCTCACACGCCAGATGCCTTACTCAATGTTTTAGAGACAATATCTGACATTAAAAACAATGAGAACTCAATTATTACTGTGGTTGGTTGTGGTGGAGGAAGAGATAAGGAAAAGAGATTTAAAATGGGAAGAATAGCTTCTAAATATAGTAATAAAGTAATTTTTACATCTGACAATCCAAGAGATGAAGACCCAAAATTGATTATTGATGATATGATCTTAGGTGTTGATGATGAGGATAAAAAGAAGGTTATAAATATTGTAGATAGAAAAAAAGCAATAGAAATGGCATCAAAGATTGTAAAGCCTAATGATATTTTACTAATTGCTGGTAAAGGACATGAAAATTATCAAATCATTAAGTCAAAAAAAATAGAATTTAACGATAAAAATATTTTGAAAGAAACTTTAAAAATGGCAGTGTAATGTTTTATTATTTATTTGAATATTTAGAAAAAAATTATCAACTAACTGGTGCAAGTCTATTCCAATATTTATCCTTTAGATCAGCAATCACATTTATACTTGCTATAATTATATCTACAATTTTTGGAAAAAAAATTATTCAATTTTTAAAGTCAAAACAAATTGATGAAAATATAAGAAAGTTAGATTTACCTGGCGAAAATGAAAAAGAAGGAACTCCAACAATGGGTGGAATTATAATCATTTTGTCAACTTTAATTCCAATTTTCTTATTTGCAGATTTTAAAAACATTTACATTTTAATTTTAATAATAACAACAATTTGGTTAGGTGCTTTTGGGTTTGCTGATGATTATATAAAAGTATTTAAGAAAAACAAAAAAGGTCTTAAGGGAAGAATTAAAATATTTGCTCAAGTAATATTAGGACTTTTTATTGGTTTAACAGTCTACTTCCACCCTGAGATAACAACAAGGGATAGTAACCTAATATCAGAAAATAAAATTCAAATCAATGTCGAAACAAAAAATGATAAAAATTTAAAAACTACAGTACCTTTTTTTAAAGATAATGAGCTTGATTATGTTGAGGTTTTTAGAATGAACTCAAATAATTACAATTGGATTTTTTATGTAATTATAATAACATTTATAATTGTATCACTATCAAATGGAACAAACCTAACAGATGGACTTGATGGTTTAGCAGCTGGATCATCATCTATTATAGTATTTACCTTAGGTATCTTTTCATGGATCTCTGGTAATATAATTTTTTCTGATTATTTAAACATAATGTATTTACCTGGAATCGGAGAAATTGTTGTTTTTGTAGCAGCTCTTCTAGGGGGTTTAATTGGATTCTTGTGGTATAATACTTATCCAGCTCAAATATTTATGGGTGATACTGGAAGTTTAACAGTCGGGGGAATAATTGCTGTGATAGCTATCCTAGTTAGAAAGGAACTTATATTGCCTATTCTTTGTGGAGTTTTCTTAATAGAAACATTATCTGTCATTATTCAGGTTGGTTATTTCAAGTATACTAAGAAAAAGTTAGGTTTTGGTAAAAGAATTTTTCTTATGACTCCAATTCATCATCATTTTCAAAAAAAGGGTTACAGTGAAAGTAAGATTGTTGCCAGATTTTGGATTATCTCAATTATGCTAGCAATTCTATCTCTAATAACATTAAAAATCAGATGATAAAAACTAAAGACATAACAATATTAGGATCAGGAATAAGCGGATTAGGTTCTGCAAAATTGGCCAAGAAATTTGGAATAAATGTATTTGTGTCTGATAAAAATTCAATAAAAGAAAAGGTAAAAAAGCACTTAAATAATAACAAAATTAGTTTTAAAGAAAATGGACATGATGTTGAACGATTATTAAAATGTGATGAAGTGATTATTAGCCCAGGAATTTCATTTAGTAATTTAAAAAAGTCATTCCCAAATATTAAAGAAGAAAAATTTATTTCTGAGCTTGAGTTTGCCAGCAGATATACAGATGCTTATTTAATTGCTGTTACTGGTTCTAATGGAAAGACAACCACAGCAAGTTTAATTTATCATTTGTTAAAAAATAATGGATTCAATGTAGGATTGGCAGGGAATATTGGAGTTAGTTTTGCTGAGTCTGTATGCGACTTTTCTTATGATTATTATGTTCTTGAAGTAAGCAGCTTTCAACTAGATCACATATTAAATTTTAAGCCCAACATTGCAATAATTACAAATATTTCACCAGATCATCTGGACAGGTATGATTACAAATTCCAAAATTATACCAATTCCAAATACAGAATTGTAAAAAATCAAAAAATTGAAGATCACTTTATCTATAACTATAATTGTGAAGTCACAAAAAATATTTTTAAAAAAACTAAAATAAATTCAAAAATATATTCGTTTTCGTTAACGAAAAATCAGGTTAAAAACCCACAAGTTTTTCTTGATAAAAATCATATTAACTCATTATTAAATAAAAAGAACTTTATGTTAAGTATAAATAAAATTCCTATTCAAGGAAAACACAATTTGCAAAACTCTATGGCTGCAATAAGTGTAGCTCAGATTTTGAAAATATCTAATCAAAAAATAAAGGAAAGTTTAAAAACTTTTAAGAGTATTCCTCATAGATTAGAACATTTTCTAACAATTCAAAAAGTAAAATATATCAATGACTCCAAAGCTACAAATGTAAATTCTGCTTTTTATGCTCTAGATTCATTTGATGGACCTATTATATGGATAGCAGGAGGAGTAGACAAGGGGAATAATTATGATGATTTAATTCCAATGGTTAGCAGTAAGGTTAAAGCAATTATATGTCTAGGAAAAGACAACAACAAATTAATTGATGTATTCTCATCTCACACTGATGTTATAGTCAGCACAGATAAAATTTCTGATGCCGTTTCGAGTGCATACAAGATTTCAAAGCCTGGAGACGTTGTTTTATTATCTCCTGCATGTGCAAGTTTTGATTTATTTAAAAGTTTTGAAGACAGAGGTGATCAATTCAAAGAAGAGGTAAGAAAACTATGAGTTTAATTGGCAGTTTAAAAGGAGATAAAATTATATGGATAGTAGTGTTATCATTATCTATATTCTCTTTTCTACCTGTTTATAGTGCTAGCTCAAACTTTGGGGTTAACCTTATTTTTTCAAGTGTATTTAAGCACGTTGCAATAATCTTTATTGGCATTATAATAATGTATGCTACCCATCTTATTGACTATAAGTATCTAAGAGGATTATCCTTGATAATTTTACCTCTTGCAATACTTTTATTATTTATAACTGCCTTACAAGGCAATGAGATCGATGGTGCAAATGCTAGTAGATGGATTAGTATACCATTAATTAACATCTCATTTCAGCCTTCTTCAATAGCCTCAATCTTTTTATTAATATATATATCAAATTATATATCTAAAAATCGAGAAAAAAAATTAAATTTTAGTAACTCTTTTGTCAAACTATGGCTTCCAATATTGTTGGTTGTAATGTTAGTATTACCCTCAAACTTTTCAACTGCTTTTATGATTTTTAGTTTATGCTTAATACTTATATTCATTGGACAATATCCTATTAAGAACATACTTTTAATAGTATTATCAATAGTTATTTTGGCAACCTCATTTGTAGGCCTGTCAAAAAAGTATCCAGAAATGCTTCCAAATCGAGTAGATACTTGGTCAAATAGAATTGAAAATTTCATAAACCCATCAATTGATAATGATGCAAATTACCAAATAAATAGAGCCAAGGCTGCTATAGCAACGGGTTCATTATTTGGAGTAGGTGCAGGGAAGAGTTCCATGAAATATATTTTACCCCAAAGTACCTCAGACTTTATTTTTTCAATTATAACTGAGGAATATGGACTTTTTGTTTCAATTATAATTTTATTATTATACATAATTCTTCTATTTAGAATTGTTATAATTGCTTATAAGGCTAAAAACTCATTTGGTCAATTGGTTTCTTTAGCAGTTGGATTACCAATAGTTTTTCAAGCATTAATAAATATGGGTGTAGCTGTTCAGTTATTCCCTGTTACTGGTCAACCCTTACCTTTAATTAGTACTGGTGGAACCTCAATATGGACCACTTTTTTTGCGTTTGGTGTTTTATTAAGTGTGAGCAGAAATAATCAATTAGAATTTTCAGAGTTAAACTTAAATGAATTAAATAATGAGTAATAATTTGATTATATCTGGTGGAGGAACAGGCGGACATATTTATCCGGCAATAAGCATAGCAAATCAACTATCAAAAAAAATATCAAACTGTAATATTTTGTTTGTAGGTGCAAAAAATAAAATGGAAATGAAAAAAGTACCTCAAAATGGGTACAAAATAATTGGACTTTGGATTTCTGGATTTCAAAGAAAATTTAATTTGTTTTCAAACATATCATTACCATTTAAAATCATATTTAGTCTGATACATTCACTAATAATCATTTTAAAACATAAACCAAAAATAGTTGTTGGAACAGGTGGATATGCAAGTGGTCCTGTAATGTATATTGCTTCAATTTTAGGAATACCAGTCTTTATACAGGAGCAAAATTCATATCCAGGATTAACCAACAGAATATTATCAAAATATGCTACAAAAATATTTGTTGCCTATGATGGAATGGACAAGTATTTTAATAGCTCAAAAATTATTGTTTCTGGAAATCCTATTAGAAAATCAATTAAGAATATAAGTATTAAAAATAAAAGTGATTATTTAAGTTCTATAGACTTAAAATCAGATCTTCAGACTATTCTAGTTCTTGGTGGAAGTTTAGGTGCATATCAACTAAATGAATTTGTAAATAAAAATTTAGATTTCTTTAAAAAAAATAATTTACAAGTAATACTTCAATGTGGTTCAAGATACTCAGATAAATACAAATTTTTAAATAATACTCAAATCAAAGTTTTACCATTTATTGAAGAAATGGATAATGCTTTTTCGGCAGCTGACATAATAATTTCAAGATCAGGTGCTAGTATTATTTCAGAACTGTGCTTTGTGGGTAAACCTGTAATTTTTATTCCCTCTCCGAATGTTGCAGAAGATCATCAAACTAAAAATGCCAAAAAATTGTATGATTTAGGAGCTGCAGAATATGTAGAGGAAGATGAAATTGACTATAAATTGACATCAATTATTAATAAAATTTTAGTAAGTGAAATTTATAGAGACTCACTTTCTGAGAAAATTAGTTCTCTATCAAAACCTGATGCATCCAAAATAATTGTTAATGAAATTAAAATGTATTTGAAATGAATTGTTTAGAATATACAAACTATTATTTTATTGGTATTGGAGGAATTGGAATGTCTTCATTAGCAGAATATATGTTAAATCTAAATAAAAAAGTTGAGGGTTATGATCGTGAAAAATCTTTTCAATCAAATAGGTTGAATAAATTAGGAATAAGAATAATATTTTCTGAAAATGAACAAATAATTAATTCAAATTTTAAGAATTCAAAAAATACTCTTATAGTTTTTACACCTGCAATTGATAAAAAAAATAAAATATTAAATTACTTTAAATCAAATAACTTTAAAATTGTTAAAAGGGCTGATCTACTTGCTGATATAGTTAATTCAAGTTTTTGTATAGCAATTGCTGGAACTCATGGCAAAACAACCACAACTTCAATTTTATCTCACATTCTTTATAATTCAGAGTTGAAATTTACTTCATTTATAGGTGGAGTTTTAAATAAATACGAATCAAATATTATGATTAGAGGGAGTAAGATTTTCATTGTTGAAGCTGATGAGTATGATAAGACATTTTTAAAAATCAAGCCAAATATTGCATCAATATTAAATATTGATGGAGATCATTATGACATATATAATGATATTGATGACATTAATAATTCTTTCAAAAAGTTTGCTAATAATCTAAAGAAAAATGGAATATTATTTCATAATTCAACTTTAAATTTTAATGGAATTTCATTTGGTGAGGATTCTTTTGCAGACGCTCAAATAATTAATAAGAAAAATTATAATGATAAGCTAATTTTTGATATTCAATATCAAAATAATATTTATAAAAATATTGTTTTAAATATGTTAGGTGATCATAATGCCTTTAATGCAATGGCAGCTTTCATAATCGCAATTTCATTAGATATTGAATCTGAAGTTATAATAAAAGCATTAAAATCTTTCCCAGGAATCAAGAGACGATTCTCTGTTGAGTTAAAAAATCCTAAGATTTTTATTGATGACTATGCTCATCATCCAAGTGAAATAGAGTCAATATATAATTCAGTAAAATCTTTATACCCTAACAAAAAGAAACTAGTAATTTTCCAACCACATCTTTTTTCAAGGACTAGGGATTTTTTAAGAGAATTTGCCGAAGCACTTGAAAAGTTTGACAAAATAGCTTTATTAGATATTTATCCTGCTAGAGAGAAGCCCATAAATGGGGTATCATCTAAATCAATTTTTGATAAAATAAATAATAAAAATAAAGTGCTTATTGAAAAAAGTGAAATTCCAGAATTATTATTTGAAGATGAACATGAATTGGTTATATCAATGGGTGCAGGTGACATTGGAGATTTAGTTGAAAAAATAAAAAAAACAATAATTGATCAAAATGAAAATTAAAATTTTTACCATATCAATTCTTTTAATAATGATTATTGTATCAATTGTTTATTCAAACTCTATATATAATCATCGTCTTAAATATGTAAATGTCGATAATGTTATAAATGACTCTTTAATAATGATTTCAAAAGATTCAATAATTAATTATTTAAAAACCTTTAATCTGCTTAAAGATTCAACCAAGATCTATAAAATCGAATTAAATAAAATTGAGGAAAGTTTGGACAAAATAAAGTATGTAAAAAAATCAAATGTACACTTTGGGATTAATTCAAAATTAAAAATTGAGATTGATGAAAGAGACCCAGTTATAGAAATTAATTATCTAGATAAATATTTAGATGATGAGGGTAGACTAGTCCCAAAATCAAGTTTTAGTGAAATAAAAGTCATTAAATTTTTTGGAAAAATAGATTCTCTCAAACACTATAAACTTGCAAATCTTGGTTCAACAATAAACAGAGATGATTTTTACAAAGATCATTTCAACTATATTTTTTCTGACTCATCAGAATTATTCATTAAACCGAAAAAATATGCTTATACAATTGAGCTAGGAGACTATACGATGTTAAATAAAAAATTAAGGAATTACAAATTTTTTTATGCTTCAAAATCAAACGAAAATGATTTAGAAAAAGCTAAAGCAATTAATTTAAAATTTGATAATCAGGTAATTGTTGAAAAAAAATAATATGGAAAAAAATGAATTATATATAGGACTTGATATTGGAACAACAAAAATTGTAGCAATGATTGGAATTGTTAATGAGTATCAAAAACTAAAAATAATTGGAGTTGGAAAATCCAAAAGTCTTGGTGTTCACAGAGGAGTTGTAAACAATATTAGTCAAACCATTCAATCGATTCAAGGTGCAATACATGAAGCTGAAAATAACTCTAATGAAAAAATTGACAAGGTTGTAGTTGGTATTGCAGGTCAACACATTAGAAGTCTACAACATAGCGACTATATAACTAGAGATAATTCTAATGAAGTTATAGTTAAATCTGATATCGATAAGGTAATTAATCAAGTTTATAAACTAGTAATGATGCCTGGAGAAGAAATAATTCATGTTTTACCTCAAGAATTTAAAATTGACGGTCAAAGTGAAATAAAAGAACCTATCGGTATGTTCGGAGGAAGATTAGAAGCTAATTTTCATGTTGTTGTTGGGCAGGTGAGCTCAATTAAAAATATTGCTAGATGTGTTAAGAGCTCAGGAATTGATTTTGATGGTATTACTCTTGAACCACTTGCATCTGCAGATGCTGTACTTAGTAGAGAGGAAAAAGAAGCCGGAGTTGCCTTGATTGATATTGGTGGAGGAACTACCGATTTAGCTATTTTCAAAGATAATATTATAAGACACACATCTGTTATCCCGTTTGGAGGCAATATAATTACAGAAGATATCAAAGAAGGTTGCTCAATTATTGAAAAACAAGCTGAGTTACTAAAAATAAAATTTGGTTCGGCATGGCCAGGTGAGAATAAAGACAATGAAATTGTTTCAATTCCAGGCCTTAGGGGTAGAGATCCAAAAGAAATTTCAATTAAAAATCTTTCAAAAATTATACACGCAAGAGTTGTTGAAATAATTGAGCAGGTGTATATGGAAATAAAAAACTATGGACATGAGGAACAAAAGAAAAAGTTAATTGCTGGTATTGTTTTAACAGGTGGAGGTAGTCAACTAAAACATTTAAAACAACTAGTTGAATATGTTACTGGAATGGATACGAGGATTGGACTTCCAAACGAGCATTTAGCCGGTAACAACTCTGTTGAAATTTCTAATCCAACATTCGCAACAGCTGTTGGATTGGTAATGAACTCAATGGAAAAAAGAAAAAATATTTCAGTAAATAAAAATCAAAGTGAAGAAGAAGATGATCTAGAAAATGATGGTAAAGATTCCAGTTCAATTGAATCAAAAGCTTCACAATCAATTTTTGAAAAATTTACAGAAAAAATAAAAACATTTTTAGAAAACGCAGAATAGTAAAATTATGAATACAGAAAATCAATTTGATAATATAGAATTTATACTTCCTAAAAACCAAAGCAATGTAATTAAAGTTATTGGTATTGGTGGTGGCGGGAGTAATGCTATTAATTATATGTATAACAAAGGAATAAAAGGAGTTGATTATGTAGTCTGTAATACAGACTCTCAAGCTTTAGAAAATAGTCCCGTTCCTAATAAAGTTCAGTTGGGTATTAAAGAAACAGAGGGTTTGGGTGCAGGAGCTGATCCAGTTATTGGTGAAAAGGCTGCAATTGAAAGTCTTAATGAAATGAGAAGATTGTTAGAAAAAAATACAAAAATGATTTTTATTACTGCTGGAATGGGTGGAGGAACTGGAACAGGTGCTGCTCCAATTATTTCAAAATTGGCTATGGAGATGGATATATTAACAGTTGGTATAGTTACAATGCCTTTTGTTTTTGAAGGTAAAATAAGAATGAGCCACGCCAACAAAGGTTTAGAAAAGTTAAGAAGCAATGTAGATTCATTAATTGTTGTAAACAATAATAAACTTAGAGATATATATGGGAACTTAGGAGTTAAAGAAGGATTTTCAAAAGCTGATGAAGTTTTGGCAACTGCAGCCAAAGGAATTGCAGAAGTTATAACTCATCACTATACACAAAATATAGACCTTAAAGACGCTAAGACAGTTCTGTCAAAAAGTGGTAATGCAATAATGGGTTCTTATAGTGCTTCAGGTGAAAAAAGAGCATTAAAAGCTGTTTCAAATGCTTTAGATTCACCTTTACTTAATGATAATAGAATTGATGGTGCTCAGAATGTTCTATTATTAATTGTATCAGGCTCAACCGAAGTCACTATTGATGAAATAGGGATAATTAATGACTACATACAGGAGAAAGCAGGAAATAATGCAAATATAATTATGGGGATTGGTGATGATCCAAACCTTATTGATGATATTACTGTAACTGTCATTGCTACTGGTTTTGATATGAAACAACAAGATGAAATATTACATATAGAACCAAAGAAAACTATATTTAATTTAGATGATGAATCTGAAATTACTGAAGAATTTAATGATAAAAAAACTGAGCTACAATATGAGTTTTCATCGGAGGAAATTGATTTTAAAAATATAGATTTTAATATTGATGATATTAATCATGAATCAGAGAATAATATTATAAAAACTACAGATGAAATTAAGAATATAGATATTGAATTTGAATCGGTTAATTTCATTGATGAATTAATTGAAGAAAAAATAGATACAAGAAATATTAATGAAATAAATGTTATTGATGAAGAAATAGTTGAGTTTGATAATGAATTGAAGTTTGATTTTCCAATATCTAATAACAGCAATATTGATGATAAAGTAGTTCATATTTTGGAGGAGGATGTAAATGAAATTGAGGTAATTGATCCTGTTCAAATAATTCCATACACTGTTGTTGATGATAATAACTCAACTACAGACGCAGTTGAAAGTTTGGGTACGGATCCTAAAACAAATGAAGTTAACCCGATTAATAGTCCAATTGTTGATGGTTTAGCAAAGAGAACTGAAGAAAGAAAAATAAAATTAAAAGAATTTAATTATAAATTTGTTAAGTCTAGAAAAGTTGAAGATATGGAGAAAGAGCCTGCCTATAAAAGAGCTGGAATTGAATTAAATGATGATGTTGAAAGTTCTTTGTCGTCATCAAGTCTAGAATTAGATGATGAAGGAAATTTGAATTTAAATTCAAAAAATTCATTTCTTCATGATAATGTTGATTAAAATGAAATTATCTGAAAAAATAGACATACAAATAAAAGAAGCAATGAAAAATAAAGATTCTGTTGCATTGGAATCTTTGAGGGCAATAAAATCTTCAATACTACTTTTTAATACTCAAAAGGGTAATACATCAGAAATATCTGAGGCAGATGAAATAAAGATTTTAAGTAAGCTGGTTAAACAACGTAAAGAAAGTGCTGATATTTATATTTCACAGAATAGGTCAGATTTAGCAAAAACAGAAACCGATCAAGCTGAAATAATTAAGAAATTTTTACCTAAACAGCTAAATGAAGAAGAAATAGAAAGTGTAGTGATTGAAATAATAAAGAAAACAAATTCATCTGGGATGCAAGATATGGGAAAAGTTATGGGTATGGTAACAAAACAACTTTCAGGAAAAGCAGATGGAAAGACAATTTCACAAATAGTCCGGAAAAATTTAATTTAAAATTATTGGCCAAGTAGTTCAACTGGATAGAACATCAGATTTCGGCTCTGAGGGTTGAGGGTTCGAATCCTTCCTTGGTCACTTTTTTTTAATTTCCAAATTACATTTATTAAAAAACCTGGCGGATAATAATAATGATGCCATCATAAGACCAACTAAAAATCCTATCCATACACCTGTTGCTTTTAAATCAGTGTAAAGTCCCAAATAAATCATTATTGGAATTCCAAAAACAACATAGCATAAGAAGCAAATTAGTGAAGGTACTTTCACATCCTGTATACCTCTAAGCGCACCTTGGGCAACTATTTGTATTCCATCAAATATTTGAAAAAGAGCAACAATTATTAATAGTTTTGATGCTATGCTAACTGTTTCTAATACATCAAAACTGCCATTATTATCAAGATAAAGCCATGGTAATAAATTGGAACTCATAATAAAAATGATTGCAAATAAGATCTCAATAATAATAGTTATTAGAAATATTGAAATAGCTATTCTTTTGAGATTTATAAAATCATTTAATCCCTTTTGATTTCCAACACGAATTGTGGCTGTAACACTAAAACCAACTGCAACCATAAAAGTTATTGTTGACAGATTTAATGCAATTTGGTTTGCTGCTTGATAGTTTGTTCCAATTATTCCACAAACCCATATACCAGATATAAAGAATCCAACTTCAAACATCATTTGTAAAGCTGATGGATAACCTAAATCAAATATTTTTTTTGTGATAAATGGTGAATACTTCAATTTCAATAAATCATCTATGTATTTATTAATTTTTTTGTTTGACTTTATTAGGATTACTATTATTAAAACCATACATATTCTAGAAATTAATGTTCCAATCCCTGCACCAATTAACTCTAATCTTGGAAAACCAAACTTTCCATAAATGAGAACGTAGTTAATTAGAACATTTATAATATTAGCTATAACAGTTGAAATCATTGCAATTTTAGTAAACGATAATCCATCCGAAAATTGTTTAAATGATTGAAAAAGTATCAGTGGAAATAATGAAATTGCCACCCAAGTAATATATGGGAAAGCCAGTTTTACTACTTCTAAAGGTTGTCCCATTTGAAACACTATTGGTTTTGCAATTAAAACAAGAAGTGTAAGTATAATTCCTAAAATTGTACATGTTATAATTCCATTACTAAGAATATTTTTAGTTTCATTTATATTTTTTTTTGCATCACTTTCAGCAACAAGAGGAGTTATCGCTGTTGAGAAACCTATTCCAAATGACATGGCTATAAAAACAAAGCTATTTCCTAGAGATATTGCAGCTAGTTCAGAAGTGCCTAGTTGTCCTACCATAGCATTGTCAACAAAACCAACTAAGGTGTGACCAACCATTCCGATTATCACTGGATATGCTAGCTTTAGATTATACGAAAATTCTTTTGTGTAAGTACTTAAAAAACTCAATATTACATTTTATTTGATAAGTAAATTGCATTCATGAGAAGTCTATTAGTCCCATACCAAAATGCTCTAAAATTAGTATTATCAGTAAACAAGAATATTTTTCCAGATGAATACCTTTTTACTTTAAAAGGAACACTATTTTTTAATAATTCTAAATTTTCATTTGAAATATATCCACTTATTAGTGGGTTATTTGAATATTCAATGGGATTATTATAACTGTTTTTTTCTGGCTTCATGAAAATTGTATTATTTCTAAATGTCGATAGACTTTTACCTTTAATTCCAAAATTTATAGGGTGACTCTTGTCAATTTTTGTTTCGAAGATAGCACCACCTACGACTTGTGAACCTGAGAATTTTCCCCTATCCTCAAATGATACATTTTTAGCATACCTTTCATTTTTGAGAAAATCCACACTAATTATTTTGTTTTTTTCCAACCAGTTGATAGAACTTCTGTATGCAATTAAATTTCCACCATTACTCAAATAGTCTTGAATTTTTTTATTGGTTAAATTACTTCCTGAATAGCTTGGTAAAATGATATGAGAGTATTCATTCAAATTTATTCTGGTTATATTTCTAAGATCAATTTTGGTTATTGGAATCTTATACCTTGTATCAAAAAGATGCCATATTTCTCCAGCATCATATGCTCTTACACCTGACCCAACAATCAAACCTACTTTAGGTTTTTTTATTGTTGTAAAAGAACCTGAACCAAAACCTACATTATCTTCATATCCACCACTAAGGCCATAGATATCAATTCCAGTTTTATCAGAAATGACACTTAAGGTTTCAAATATTTCATCTGGGCTTACTGATTGACTCACAACTGGGACAAGTAAACTTCCATAATCAAAATGATTATTATTTATTTTAAACTGTTTACTACTAGATTTAACTCTAATTCCATTTTCTTGAAGATTATTAATTAATGTTGGAATATTATAATCATGTGGTTTTATTAGATAACCATAATTAGAATAATTACTTACTTTTCCTTTTGGTGGGGTTATGGAATTATTTGTTTTTGATTCTTCCTTAACAAAATCATAATTTAAATTGAACGCATGTGGAAAAGTCCATGCTGAAACATCATAAAAAAGACTATCTTCAAATTTTGTGTTCGTATCAAAAATTGCTTTTATTAATCTTGATTTCTTTTGTTTTAGCGGAACGTAATATTTAAACTTTTTTCCATTAGTTTCAAAAACATCTATTTTATGAGTTTTTAGAATTTTAGCTAGCTGGTAACTGCTAGTTTTATCATGTTCATTTCCGAACCCAATTCCATTAAATTTAGATTTATTATTTAGATTGAAATTATTAACGTAAAAATCATTCATATAAGTAAGCAGCTCTTTTCTGAGTGAACTTGCTGCTTTTAATGTTGATAATGTAGTAGTTAATTGATTCTTGATAGTAAAAGGAAAAGTTAATACACCATTTTGACTTTGTTGAACATGTCCCCTTGAACTTGCTTGCTCAAATAGAATTCCAATACTCCCATTTACATCAGGGTAGGTGGAACCTTTTCCAAAATAAAAATCATCATAGTTTTCTTTACTGTAATATAAACTACCAATTTTATCTAAAAATTCTGCGTGATACTTTGCAATTTTTTCAGTTAAATCTTGATTCAAATTAGGAATTAATGGATTAACTCTAGAAGGAACTCCAGGCTGAAAAAAGAAAGTTGAGTTTGTTCCCATTTCATGGTGATCTGTTACTATGTTTGGCAACCAATCAGTAAATGTTTTAATTCGGGCTTTTGATTCAGGAAGCTGAACTGGAAGCCAGTCACGATTTAGGTCAAACCAGTAATGATTTGTTCTGCCACCTGGCCATATTTCACTAAATTCTCTTTCATTATTATCAGGGTTAGGAACTAAATTCTTATTCGAGTTTGCCCAATATGCAAATCTTTGAAGTCCATCAGGATTCAAACATGGATCAAATAAAATCACAGTATTATTTAATATTTCTATTGTTTCGGGATTATTTGATGCTGCAAGAAAATAAATTCCTAATAAAGCCGCATTAGATGCACTAGCTTCATTTCCATGAACCGAGTACCCTTGATAAACAATTGCAGGCATGTTTTGAAAATCACTCTTTTTTAAACCATTACTTATTTCCAAATGTTTTTTTCTGATAGATTCTAAATTTTTAATATTTTCCTCAGATGAAATTTTTAAAATTAATAATGGCCTATCCTCATAAGTTTTGCCTGTTTCTTCAATAATAATCCTATCTGATGAATTTGCAAGAGCGTACATATATTGAACCAATTTATCGTGAGTAACATGCCATTCCCCAACTTCATGACCGATTACTTCACTCGGCTTTGGTATAGTTTTGTCAAATTTTTCAGAGTTTTCAAAATAATAACTTAAATGAGTCTGACAGTTAATATTAATTGAAAATAAAAAGATGATAATTAATGTTATTTTTTTCATTTTACAGAGATGTTTTTTAAGATTGATAAATTAGTTTTTGGAGCTATAACATAATTCAAAATTTCAAAAGGAAGTTCTACAGTATCTAAAACTTTTAGGGTTTTTAAATATACTTCAATTTTTGATTTTGGCTTAATTTCAAAAAAATTGAATTCAGTATGAAAATTGTATTCACCGACATATTTGATTTTTAAAGGTGCTACAGAATGATTAATCAGTTCAAGTTTTAATATTTGTTTACTATTATAGCGGTCAAAATCATATCCATGACTTTTAATTGAAAAATTTTCATTTACAACCATTTTTAAATTTTCTTCTTTACCAATTATCAAATCATGAAACCAAACAAAAGTTTTTTGATTAAATAGAGCATCTCTAGTGGATTTAATTGTCCTGTTTTCTGAAATAATAAATGTTAATGGTCTATGAAAACTTTCTCTTTCATTATTGAAATCCCAATCAATTAGAACATGTACATCACTTGTGCCCATAATTGTTAGATTATTATCCAAAGCAATTTGCATTGCTTCCTCAGAAAATGTAGACATATTAACAACTTCAATTCCATGAAGATATTTTTTACTGATTATTTTATCATGAATAGGATCCAATCTAGCTATACCGTCTCTTCTTTGAGATTCCCAATGAGGATGATTCCAAAATACAAAAGCCCCCTGATCATTAGCTTCTTTTATGGCTTTTTCAAAATCTAGTGGTTTTTTATCGTTATCAAAAAACTTGTTAGCATCATTAATGAAAATTGCATTAAAATGTCCTGGTGGCATTCCTTTAGTTATTTCAGTTCCATGAACAACTGCAAGTGGTTGTTTTTTAACATATCCAGCTGCAATTTGAAAAGATCTATTTCTGTCTGGGTTTGGAATATCAGCCCTCCATGGTTGATATTCCAAATGTTCAGTGAGTGAAATTAAATCAATACTATCTCTTAAAGCTTCTTCAACTCTTATTGTTGGCCAAACACTACCATCTGAAAATACAGTGTGAATATGAAGATCTGCTGATACAAAAAATTTACCCTCTGGACTCTTAAAAAATGTTTTAACACCTTGAGAATGAATTGTGTTCAATACGAAAAATATAGATAAAAAATATAGTAGTTTTTTCACGTGCTAGTTGTTTTGAGTATTCTTTTTTTTATTCTGTAGTATTTTTTAATATTTAAGGAATATGTTTGGTAATCTGTAAAAACTTTGCTCACCAATTTTTTGTGTTTTTTTGGATTTTTTCTTTTTAATATTTCTAAAATCTCAAAATCTTCACTTCCAATTCTGTGAGATTCAAACCTTAAAGATGATAGAGGCCCATTGACTCCTGGATAAATTATATGAGTATCACCAGCAGGTAAATAATTATTTGCTGAAGCTGCAGGTGATGGGTGTTTTACAACACTCTGATCAAATGGATTAGCCTTGTATTGATTTAATCCCCAATGTAAATAACCTAAAGTATTATATTTCGATCCACCCCAACCAAAATATACTTGTCTTATTTTCTCCATATCCAGGGTCCTATTTAACCATTTACCACCTGGGACTAAACATGTGTACACCAAAATTTGTTCTCCTAATTTTTCTCTAGATCTAAAAAACTGTTCATTTTCTTGAAAATCATTTATTATTGGACACCAAATATCAATTGAATTTCCTAGGGCTTCTCTTGTATTTGTTGCTTCCATAATTTTAATTTCAGGAAAAATGTTTTTAATCTGTTTTGCAACATCTGAATAGCATTTAGCATTAACTGATGTTGGTTCATCGGCTATATGCTGTAGCCACATATCAGTTAAGTTATATTTCTTTGTGAATGATTTAATTTTTAATACCACATCTTTGATTTCTTTATTTCCAATTTCACTGTAATAACCTTTTCCTCTTAGATTTGTTACTAGTTCAGGATTTCCCCAATCATCGTTTTTACCTCTACCTAACAGATGAGGTGATTCAAAATATTTAAATCCATACTTTAGAAAAATATTTATAAATGAAATCATTTTTTCTTCATCTAGATATACTTCATTATCCTTCAAATAAATTAATTCGCGTGGTATTTTTACACAGTTTTGTCTGCCAGATGCCATTAGCTTAGCGTATTTATTTAACATTGAATACCAATCAGTACTCCACCTATCTAAATCATGGTATTCTTCCATTTTTGACAGATTAAACCAGTTTGTATAGAAAAAATTACTTTGATTTAGATCTGGTACTGTAACATCATAAATATTAACCTTAAGTCTTAAACTAAACTTCTTATTATTTATTTTAAATTTAAAGTCAATCTGATTTTTTTCGCTATTAATTTTATCTGTAATTGGAATTTTAACATTAATTAATGAGAATGTATTCTTACTTATTAATTTGTTAGTATTTAGAGGATTAATGATTTCATAAATTTTAAATGGTGCTCTTCTAATTACGTAAGGATTTATTTTACCCTTAAATTGTTCGGTTCTACTATCTAAACCTGTATTTTGCTCAACTGGAACATCTATTACTTCGCTAAAAATTAAATTATTTAATGTTTTACTTTCACTTATAAACTCGATATTAGAATTCAATCTTGAAGATATTACTATATTAATATCAACCGTCGAGTTCCTGGCAGTATTAATAGTATGAGTTTTTTTGAAATTCAACTCATTTTTATCTGGATAAACAGGATTCAATATATCAGAAAATCCTACATCTTGGGATAATAATACAGTAGAAAAAAAAATTAGTATAAGATTAAAATTATTTTTCATTCAAATTTTCTTTAATTTAAGAAAAAATTAAAACAGCTAATAATGAACAAATATTATTTAATAATAGTCCTAATATTTATGGCTATTTCTTGTGGTGAAACAAAAAAATCAGAAATAATTTCTCTTTTTAATGGTGAAAACCTAGATGGATGGATAATTTACGGAACTGAAAAATGGTATGTTGAAGATAATGAACTTGTATGTGAGAGTGGCCCTGATAAACAATATGGATATTTAGGAACTGAAAAAAACTTTGATGATTTTATTCTTAGTTTACAGTTTAAGCAAGAAAATAATGGTAATAGTGGTGTGTTTTTTAGATCAACCGTTGATGGAACAAAAGTAAAGGGATGGCAAGTAGAAGTGGCTCCTCCAGGTTTACACTCTGGTGGTATATATGAATCTTATGGAAGAGGATGGTTAATCAAACCTGATTCATCAAAGGATTCAATTGTAAAAATGGGTGAGTGGAATGATATGAAAATTAAAGTAATTGGTAATGATGTAACAACATGGATTAATAATACTGAAATGATAAAAATCAAGGACTCAATAATTGGTAAAGGTATTGGTGGTGTTGCCCTTCAAATCCATGATGGTGGAGGTATTAAAGTGCGTTGGAAAAATTTAAAAATTCAAAAACTTTAACTAAAAATATCTCCGCTTGAGTGATCTCTAGTGGCTCCTGTTACACTTTTTAAGCAATTTATTTCATTATTCAATCTTAGATGACCCAATAATGCAAAGATTAAGGATTCCTTATAATTGATTATAATGTCATTAGGGCGGGAAATATTAATACCATAATTTGTTAAAGATTTTATTAATGTTTTATTAAAACTTCCACCACCTGATATAAGTACCTTTTCATTATCTAAAATATTTTTTGATATCTGATAAGCAGCGTGTTTGATATAAGTTGCCAATATGTCAATCTCACTTAATTTATATTTATCTATAATTGGGAAAATCTCCTCAAGAACAAACTCAATACCTAATGACTTAGGATGTTTTTCAAAATAGAAGCTCAACTCATTTAACTCATTAAATAGATTGTTATTAATAATTCCTGTTTTCGAAAAATTTCCATCATAATCGTATTCATGACCAATTTTTTTAGAATAAAAGTTAAGTACGGTGTTCAATGGGCAAATGTCATAAGCAAATATTTTATTGCTTTTTTTTACGGAGATATTTACAAAACCACCAAGATTTAAACAATACTTATATTTCTTAAACAAAAGTTTATCTCCAATTGGAACTAATGGAGCACCCTGACCACCAAGTTTTACATCTTGCTCTCTGAAATTATTTACAGTTTTTATACCTGTAATTTTATTTATAGTCCTTCCATCACCTATTTGTAAAGTTTTTGAAATATTAGGTTTGTGAAAAACTGTGTGACCATGAGATGATATTAAATCCGGCAAGTCTAATTTATTTTCTTTTAAGAACTTATTGATGCTTAGACCTATAAATTCACCAAATTTTAAATCAATCTCCTTAATTTTTCTTTGATCGTAATTAATTATATTATTGAGTTGATTTTTTAAATCAGTTGGGTAATCAACTGTTGTACAATTTAAAATTTCATATTCCTCTATTTTATTTTTTGGAAAAGAAACATAACATACATCTAAACCATCCACAGATGTTCCACTCATTAATCCGATGATATTGATCCAGTCAGTCATTTAGTTAATTTAATTAAATAAATGGAAAATGTTAATTAATTGCTGAATGTAATTTTTCTATCGTTTCTTTTGGACTATCAGATTTAAAAACAAAGCTTCCAGCAACTAGGACATCAGCACCTAAGGATATTAATTCCTGAGCATTGTTAAGGCTAACTCCTCCATCAATTTGAATTAATGTATTGGTGTTTTTTTCATTAATCATACTCTTTAGTTCCTTTAGCCTTGGGAAAGTTTCTGGAATAAATTTTTGACCGGAAAAACCTGGAAAAACACTCATAAGACATACTAAATCAATTTCTTCTAATAAATGATCAAGTAGTGAAACATCTGTATTAGGATTAATTGCAACCCCAGCCTTAACGCCAAGTTTTTTAATATCTCCAATTATTTTTTCTAAATCATCACAAGCTTCATAATGTACAGTAATTGTATCTGCACCAAGACCTGCAAATTTTTCGATATATTTTTCTGGATTGATAATCATCAAGTGCATATCTAAATGTTTTTTACCTAATGAATCGAAGATCTCTAAAATTGGTGTTCCAAATGTAATATTTGGAACAAATACACCATCCATTATATCCAAATGAAACCAACCTGCTTTACTTTTGTTGACCATTTCTATCTCATCTCCCAACTCACTAAAGTTACAAGACAACATAGACGGTGCAACAATTTTCATCGATTATCCTAAATAGGTTTTTAAAATTTTGCTTCTGGAGGTATGTTTAAGTCTTCTGATAGCTTTCTCTTTTATTTGCCTAACTCTTTCTCGCGTAAGGTCAAATGTTTCACCAATTTCCTCAAGGGTCATAGCATGTTGTTCACCTAAACCAAAGTATAATCTAACAACATCAGCCTCTCTTGGTGTTAAAGTTTCAAGTGATCTATCAATTTCAGTTTTTAAAGACTCATGTAGTAATTTTTTATCAGGATTGGGAGATTCACCACTCTTTAATACGTCGTAAAGATTGGAGTCTTCACCCTCAACTAAAGGAGCATCCATCGAAACATGCCTACCAGAGTTTTTCATTGATTCTTTAACATCAGAAACAGTCATGTCTAATTCTTTTGCAATTTCTTCTGCAGATGGAACCCTTTCATTGGCCTGCTCTAAGAAAGCATACATCTTGTTGATTTTGTTTATTGAACCAATTTTATTTAATGGTAGCCTAACAATTCTAGATTGTTCAGCTAATGCTTGAAGGATTGATTGTCTTATCCACCAAACAGCATAAGAAATAAATTTAAAACCTCTAGTTTCATCAAATCTTCTAGCAGCCTTGATAAGGCCTAAATTACCCTCATTAATCAAGTCTGGCAGTGTTAAACCTTGATTTTGATATTGTTTAGCAACAGAAACTACAAATCTTAAATTCGCTTTTGTTAATTTTTCTAAAGCTACTTCATCACCAGCTTTAATTCGCTGCGCTAATTCTACTTCTTCTTCAGCTGTTATTAAATCAACTTTTCCAATCTCTTGAAGGTATTTGTCCAGAGATGCAGTTTCTCTGTTTGTTACCTGTTTGGTAATTTTTAATTGTCTCATCTAGTACCCTTTATTAACTTATACGATAAAAAAGGAAAAAGGTTTCAATTTATTTATCTTTTTTTGGTGGTCTTTCCAACAGTAATCTCCTAGAAACTTTTTGTTTTTTAGTTCTAGGGTCAAATCCAACATATTTTACGTCGATTAAATCACCAATTTTAAGATATTCCTCCACTTTTTCTACTCTTTCCCATGCAATTTCAGATACATGTAATAAAACCTCTTTGCCAGGTCTAAACTCTACAACAGCACCAAAATCTAAGATTTTTACAACCTTAACATTATAAGTTTCTCCAACTTTAGGTTTAAAAGTTATATCTTCTATTTTTTGAATAACTGAATCAATCATATTTTGATCTGTTCCCAAAATTTCAACTATACCTTTTTCATCTTCTTCCTCAATAACTATTGTAGTTCCTGTTTCTTTTTGCATTTCCTGAATTACTTTTCCACCTGGACCTATAACTGCTCCAATAAAGTCACCGTCAATAACAACTTTGACCATCTTTGGAGCGTGTGGTTTAACAGATTCAGCAGGATTTTGAATTGTATTTGTCATTTCATTAAGGATTTCTAATCTACCTGTCTTTGCTTGTTCAAGTGCTTTTTCAAGTATTTCATATGACAACCCTTTGATTTTGATATCCATCTGACATGCAGTTATTCCATCTTTTGTACCAGTTACTTTGAAATCCATATCTCCAAGATGATCTTCATCACCTAAAATATCAGAAAGAACAGAGTATCTTTTTCCATCAGAAATCAATCCCATAGCAATCCCGGAAACAGGCTTAGTTATTTTTACACCTGCATCCATCAAAGCCATTGTACCAGAACAAACAGTAGCCATAGAAGATGAACCATTCGATTCCAATACTTCTGAAACAACTCTGACAGTGTATGGACAGTCATTTGGGAAAACTTTGCTTAAAGCTCTTTGAGCTAAATTACCATGACCAATTTCTCTTCTAGATGTTCCTCTTAAAGGACGGGCTTCTCCTGTTGAAAATGGAGGAAAATTATAGTGTAAATAAAAATTTTCTTCACCTTGGTTTGTGGGTGAGTCAATAATATTTGCATCTCTAGATGTTCCCAACGTAACAGTAGCTAATGCTTGAGTTTCTCCTCTAGTAAAAATTGCTGATCCGTGAGTTGAAGGTAAATATGCAACTTCACACCAAATAGGTCTAATGTTAGTTGTTTTTCTACCATCTAGCCTTATTCCTTCACTTAAAACTAATTCTCTGATGGCTTCTTTTTCAACCTTGGAAAAATATTTTTTAATGAGATTTTCATTTTCTTCTAAGTCTTCTTCACTAAAGGATTCAAGTAGTTGTTCTTTGACTTCTGAAAATTGTTCAGATCTCTCTTTTTTGGATAATCCTTTTTTAGCAATTTCATAACATTTGGAATAACAATCATCATTAACTTTTTTTAATAAATCTTCATTTTCAACAGCTTTTTCGTATTCTCTGGTTTCTTTTTTGCCAACTTCATTTACAAGATCATTTTGAGCATCTATTTGTGCTTTTATTGCATCATGTCCAAATTTTATAGCATCGGTCATTTCTTGTTCTGAAATTTCATCAAACTCCCCCTCAACCATAGATACAGATTCGTAGCTGGCTCCAACCATAATGTCAATATCAGAATCATTAAGTTGTTCACGACTAGGGTTAACTATGAATTCTCCATCTATTCTGGCAACACGAACCTCAGAAATTGGATATTCGAAGGGAATGTCAGAGAGTTGAATAACGGTTGAGGCTGCTAATCCAGCAAGTGAATCAGGCATTACATTTTCATCATGAGACATAAGTTGAATCATAACTTGTGTTTCATAATGATAATCTTTGGGAAATAGAGGTCTTAATACTCTATCAACCAATCTCATAGTTAATATTTCATCATTAGAAGGTCTAGCTTCTCTCTTAAAAAATCCACCCGGGAATTTTCCAGATGCAGCAAATTTTTCTCTATAATCAACCGTTAGGGGTAAAAAATCTACTGGACTTGGTGTTCTAGATGAAACTACTGTAGCAAGAAGCATGGTATTTCCCATTTGAATAACAGCTGATCCATCTGCTTGTTTTGCTAATTTTCCAGTTTCGATTGATATAATTCTACCATCAGGTAGTTTAATTTCTTTTTTATAAACTTTTGTATTCATATGTTTTCATTAATTAATTTTGTTGTGTGGGTAGCAACCAATGAAAACCAGACTATTTTCTAATAGACAACTTCTTTATAATAGATCTGTATCTCTCAATATCCTTAGCTTTTAAATAACTTAAAAGACTTTTTCTCTTACCTACCATTTTTACAAGTGATCTCTCAGTATTAAAATCTTTTTTATTTTCTTTTAAATGATTTGTAAGGTGATTGATTCTTGCAGTAAATAGAGCAATCTGCCCCTCGGCAGATCCAGAATCTTTTTCAGACTTACCGTGTTCTTTAAACAGCTCTTCCTTTTTATTCTTTGTTAGATACATTTATTTAATAATTTGACGGCAAATATAGTATAATTTTTTTAAGATTTAATTGTAAGCTCTCAGAGGGGTATTTAATATCAAATCAATATATAAATTGATGTTCTTTTTTAAATCATTTCTATGGCTAATAAAATCTATAAAACCATTGTCCAATAAAAACTCTGATCTTTGAAAACCTTGAGGCAGGTCTTGTCCTGTAGTATCTTTGACCACCCTTGGTCCAGCAAAACCAATTAATGCGCCTGGCTCAGATATTATAATATCACCAAGCATGGCAAATGATGCAGTTGTTCCACCTGTTGTAGGATCGGTACACAAAGAAATATATGGCAGCTTATTTTTTGACAACTGTGTTAACTTGGCAGATGTTTTTGCCATTTGCATTAAAGAAATTGCACCTTCCATCATTCTTGCACCTCCTGATTTTGATATTATTACCAGCGGAGTTTTTTCTTTAATTGAATGATCAATGGCTCTTGATATTTTTTCTCCAACAACTGAGCCCATTGATCCACCAATATACGTAAAGTCCATTGATGCTATGGTAAGTTTTTTTCCAAATGATTTTCCATATGCTACTTTAATAGCTTCATTTAGACCAGTTTTCTTCTGAGCATCTTTAATACGTTTTGGGTATGATTTAGTATCAACAAATTTTAATGGATCCGCACTAATTAAGTTGTCAAACAAAACTTCATATTCATTGTTGTCAAAAAGAATTTTGAAATATTCAAGTGATCCAATTCTTAAGTGAAAATTATCTTCAGGCGAAACAAAATTATTATCGATTAATTCGTCATTATCAACAATTTTTCCTGATGGTGTTTTATGCCAAAGACCCTCAGGAGTATCTTTTTTGTCTTGTGTATCAGTTTGAATCCCTTTTTTTTGTCGTCTAAACCAGGCCATTTTTATTATTCTAAATTAAACTTACAATAAAAATCTATAAAGTATTAACGTTGTTTAGATCTTCAAAAGATTTTACCAATCTTTTAACAAAATTTTCCTCAGATTTTCTGAGCCATACTCTAGGATCATAGAACTTTTTATTTGGATTTCCTGGTCCGTCAGGATTACCGATTTGTGTTTTTAAATAATCTATGTTTTCTGTGAAATAATCACGAGATGCTTCCATAAATGCATACTGCATATCAGTATCTATATTCATTTTTATTGCACCATAATCAATAGCTTCTCTAATTTCAGATAAAGAAGATCCAGACCCACCATGAAATACAAAGTTTATTGGATTATTTCCTAATTTATATTTCTCTGATATTAGATCCTGTGAGTTTTTTAATATAATTGGTTTTAATTTAACATTTCCAGGTTTGTAAACACCGTGAACATTACCAAAGGCTGCAGCAACTGTGAATTTATCACTTATTTCCATTAACTTTTTGTAAGCATAATGAACTTCTTCAGGTTGTGTATACAGTTTTGATTCATCAATACCAGTATTATCAACACCATCTTCTTCACCACCGGTTACACCGAGTTCTATTTCAAGTGTCATTCCAATTTTTGACATTCTTTTAAGGTATTCACAGCATGTTTCAATGTTATCTTCAATCTTTTCCTCAGAAAGGTCGATCATATGAGAACTAAACAGAGGTTCACCTGTTAATTTGAAGTTTTTTTCACTTTCATCGATTAAACCATCAATCCATGGCAATAATTTTCTGGAAGCATGATCCGTATGTAAGATTACGGTTGCTCCATACAAATCACTTAATTCACGAACATGTTTGGCACCAGAAACAGCACCTTTTATTGCAGCAATTTGGTTTTCGTTTTTTAAACTTTTACCAGCATTAAAAATAGCACCTCCATTTGAAAATTGAATTATGACCGGTGAATTTAGTTTAGCAGCAGTTTCCAAAGTAGCGTTAATTGAGTTTGATCCAATTACATTTACTGCGGGTATTGCAAACTTGTTTGCTTTTGCTTTGTCGAAAAGTTCTTGAACTTTATTTCCTGTTAAAACCATTTAAACGATATTAAGCCCCAAAATTAATAAGAATAAAACTAGTTAGAAAGGATAATTTAAACCAATATTAAAAACAGCCTTTTTTAAGCTAAAATCTTTAAACCATCTTCTTTCCTTTGTCAGTGCTGGATTATAAGTTTTCAATCCCATATCAAGCCTAAAAACAAAAAGCCCTGAATCGTACCTCAATCCAAATCCAGAACCAACTGCCAACTCACTCAAATCTTTTAAACCATCAAATTTCCTAGCAGAATCATTTGTGTCATCAAGAAGATTCCAAATATTACCTACATCAGTAAATAAAGCACCATTAAATCTTCCAAACATTTTAAATCTATATTCAAAATTTAAAGCTATTTTAAAATTACCTTCATTAAATTCGTCTGTTGCACCACTGCTTCCTGGACCTAATCTATATACTTCCCATGCTCTATTATCATTTGAACCACCACCAAAAAATGATTCTGAAAAAGGTATGTTTTCAGAGTTTCCGTAGGGGATAGCAAATCCCAGGAAATATCTTGTCGCAAAGTTTGAGTTTTCTCCTACATTCCAATGTTTGATGTAACTCAGCTCCGATTTGAAAAATTGTGAGAAAG
>Ga0208130_1000176_pt1 | contig 34216 bp, 33 predicted proteins | sample ETNtaG_31_FD_185771 | JGI IMG/M metagenome (GOLD analysis project Ga0208130, IMG submission 185771) | Marine microbial and viral communities from oxygen minimum zone, Eastern Pacific Ocean - ETNP201310SV78 (SPAdes) (version 2) | ecosystem: Environmental > Aquatic > Marine > Oceanic ... | reverse complement strand
ATCATGTTGTAGCAGACAGCAGAGTAACTGCTTCTCAGCTAACTATTGGTGATGGATTAACTGTTATTACTAAAGTTTAGATTTGCTTTAGTCTTGTGCTCCGAGGTGAACGAACTCTGGGGCTCCGTCTAGGAACGGCCCTATCATGTCCATCATCCCAGTTTCCATACGCCAGGCAAGGTATGCCTCGTAGTGTTCTCTGGTTTCCCATTTTTCCCAAAGCAAAATTCGATCTGGATTATCTTGATCCAAATAAGTTTCAATACTTATGTTGCCTTCAAAAGCTCGTGTATCAGCTAATGCCTCCATAAGAGCGGGAAGCAGCGTTGCCCCCATACCTTCTGCGCAAGGGAAATAAGCCATAGATGTGTGTGCCATTTCAGTCTCCTTTTCAGTTAGCAGCAACCTACACCACGGTTAACGGCAACTACCTATCGGGGGTTTCCAGCAAAGGGAGCAACTCCATGCCCAACATTTTCCGGTAAGTGTTGTGATAGTGATGCAACGCTGGTTCGTTACGTCCAAAGATTGAATATTTAATTGCACCACTTTCAGCGCTTCGTTGCTGACTGGCGCTCATCAAATAGTCCTCATCACGAATTATCTCTGCGAAAGTCCTACCAACTTCTTTCACTATTTCTTTTATTTCGTTATCTTCAAAAATCTCCGAACGAACGTAAAAGTGAACTCTGCTCACATGTTTACCGGGTCGTTCTTTATCCGGATAAGCACGAACTAGAAAAAGTATTCCGGCTCCTGGCATAAGTTGAACATTTGGGAAAAGCCAATAAACCGGCAAAGTCGCAGTCGTTATATCCCACTCTGATTCAGGCTGATCACGCATTCCGTCAATGTCTCTTTTACAGAGAAGCATTCGATGGTTACGTCCGAACGTGTCATAGCACTGCACATTTCCGTGAAACTGAAGGTTCAGAGTCTCAGAATGCAAAGCAGAGAAATGATACGTCTCACCAAAAGTGTCCATCGCAAGTTTCCAGTTGCAATCAACTGCATAAACGTCTTCAGTCAAATACTGAAGCTCTTCAAAGTTCCACAACGCTAACTCTGCATCTAAATCCTCGCCGAGTTGTTCTTCAAGGTTTATAGAACCTTCAGGATCTGGATGCACCCACAGGAGTCCGTGTCGTTCTTCTGCAGGCAACTCGACTAATCCAAAACAATCAGTGTCTAACTCGCCGAAGTGTTCGCTTTTAGGTATCCCTACGAGAGTTCCCGCTGTGTCATAGGTCCAACGATGGAATTGGCAAGTGAACCGTCGGGTTTCTCCGCGTTCTGCTTCTTCAAGCACCACTCCCCTATGCGAACAAACATTTACAAAGGCACGAAACCGTCCTTGGTCATCCCGAGTGGCGAGAATAGGTGTTTTCAAGTTATTCACGGTAAGGAACGAGTTAGGAGTGGGAAGGTCACCTGAGAGGCCTACAAGTTGCGTGTGATCATGAAAAAACGCTTTATTTTCTTTCTCAGCAAGTTCCGAATCAACATAGACGCTGGTTGGATTACACCGAAAACCTCCGGCATCAACATTGACTCCGGAATCCAAACGGGCCATGAGCGTTTTTATTTGCGCTACTTGTTCTGTTTTGTCCATACTTTCACCTTACAGAAGATTAGCAGTATTGATATATAGGCAGAAGGCCGGTCTAAATGACCGACCTTCAACCTTTTTATCGCTCCGGGGGTGGGGATCGAACCCACGACCTGCGGATTAACAGTCCGACGCTCTGCCAGCTGAGCTACCCCGGAATAACGAACGAAAGGATACCACCGTATTGGCCCGGAGGGGAACCAAATCGCTGTTTTAGTCTTGCTATTTAACAGTAGCGACACATCGGAGTAGATTTGTTTCTAATGAGTACAGAGTCTTTTATTTGTTTAGATGGTGGTCAAGTGAACCAAATTGCTTCTGATCATCATCCAGAGGTCACTTTGAGTTTGGTTATTCCAACATTTAATGAAGCGGAGAATATACCGACTCTTATTCGGCGCCTTAACCATTTACTGGACGAAAACCACATTTCGCATGAGCTCATAGTTGTTGATGACGACAGCCCTGATAAGACGTGGGAGATCGCCCGTGAAATGACAGAAGAAATTTCTTCTCTGAGGGTAATTAGGCGTGTCGGTGAATCTGGTCTCGCTACAGCCGTTGTCTGTGGTTGGGCTCACGCCAATGGAAAGTTTCTTGGGGTAATTGATGGAGATGGTCAACACCCGCCTGAACTCCTCCTTGACCTTCTTGCTCAATTTGATGAAGAGGTTGAAGTCGCGGTTGCAAGTAGGCATCTTCCAGGTGGTGGAGTTCCGAATTGGTCATCGATGCGTCGCCTCCTCTCAAAAGGTGCCCAAGCACTTGGCCTTCTCCTCCTTCCGGGAACGGTGGGTCGAGTCACTGACCCGATGAGCGGCTATTTCATAGTTGACAGGAAAGCTATTGCTGACTGTGACCTCCAACCCGTCGGGTACAAAATACTTCTAGAAGTTTTAGCACGAGGGAAAATAAACAAAGTTGCTGAATCCCCTTACTATTTCCAATTACGTGAAAGCGGCAGTTCGAAAGTTCGCGCCATTCATTATTTGCATTACCTTCGACATTTACTTCGACTAAGGGTTGACCCTCTTCGCAGCCAAGCCTTAGTCCGTTACTTCAGTGTGTCATTGATGGCGTTAATTATTGATGCTGCTTTCTTCTTCTGGATCTTTGAGGGTGTTGGCTGGAACCTAACTCGCTCAGCTTTATTATCTGGTGAAGTGGGAATTATTTTCACAATCCTTCTGCTTGATTTGTGGACTTTCGCCGGACGTCCAGCGCGCAATTTCACTGATCGCTTTCGACGACTATTAGGAGTTCAGATTGCTTTGGGGGTGCTCCTCGTTGGGCGCCTCATTTTAATAAACGCTCTTATTACTTGGACAACACTTGAAGCATTCACTGTGTTCTTGATCGTTCTAATCGGAACTTCGCCAACAGGGCATCTCTTAGGATCACGTTTAACTTGGCGACCAACTCGACGATAAAGAGTTCACGACTGGTCTAGATATTCACGGAAAGTTTTTGAGCGTTGCTGATGCCGCAATTTGTTTAAGATACGAATTTCTATTTGGCGGACCCTCTCTCGAGTGACTTTGAAATGTTTTCCCACCTCTTCAAGCGTTTTAGGCTCTGTACCATCAAGTCCAAAACGCATCTGAACAATTTGTTTTTCTCTCTCTTCAAGAGAATCAAGAACTTCTGATATTTCCCCTGTTAATACTTGTTGGGTTGCCACAGATTCTGGTGCTTCGGTTCCAAAATCTTGCAAAATGTCGGCAAGACTCACTTCTCCTTCTTCTCCCATCGGAAGATCGAGAGAAAGGGTGCCTTGACTAAGACCTAATTGCAGAAGTTCATCTACTTTCTCTGGATCTACCGCTGCACGCTCCCCTATTTCTTCAACTCTGGGTGTCCTCCCTAACTCCTGCGTAAGTTCTCGTTCTGCTCTAACCACCCTATTCATCGCTTCTGCGGTGTGTACCGGAATCCTTATTGTCCGCCCTTGATCAGAGACAGCTCGACTAACACTTTGACGAATCCACCATGTGGCGTAAGTAGAAAATTTATACCCTTTGGTGCCATCAAATTTCTCCACAGCGCGCATCAAGCCTAGGTTTCCTTCTTGGACTAGATCTAGAAGGGGTAAACCACGACCCGCATATCTTTTTGCAATGGAAACAACTAAGCGAAGATTTGCTCGAGTTAAACGATCTCTTGCCTGTTCGCCTCGGCGTTGGCGTCGTCGAAGCCGAGAAAGATCAACTCTTGAGAGGTTCTCCAACTCTCCAGTTGCATGAAGTTCCGCTAGTTGAGTTTCTGCTTCCATCCCTTCACGAATTTCCTTTGCCAGATTCGTTTCCTCTTCTGCTTCAAGCAAGGCAACTTCACCAATTTCGCTGAGATAACGTTGCGTTGAGTCTGAAGATCCAGTTTGTTCTGAACTTTTCTTTTTATTTAGGCGACGCTTCAAACTACGTTTAGGAGGCCGAGTTATCTTTGCTTCCCCTTCAGAAGATTCGTTATTTTCTTTCTCTACTACTGTGTCGTCAAGAGATATTCCTTCATTTTCTAAAGTTTTTCGCACCTCAGAAACCAAAGATGGAGCCAATTCAGCATCTCTCAACACTTCAAGTATTTCATCAAGGCTTACTTGACCTTTCAATTTTCCTCGGCGGATGAGCCGTGAGAATTCGTGTGGATCTACTCCGCTCCATTGAGGGGGCGCAGAATGAGTTTCTTCCTTCAAGACGGAATACCCCTGAACCACTCCAATAAAGGTTCTAGTGGCTCAATGCTTTGCGGAGCTTCACTTAGTGCATCTGTTTGACGACGTAAGAAATTAATGTCTTCAAGAAGGTCATCAAAACTATCTTCTTGTCTTGCTATTGAAGAAAGTTCATCGGCTTTTTGTTTTGCCGCCAAAGCCAACAAGCGAGAAAGTATCCCTAGAGGATCTTCGTCTATCACATCACCAGCCGCTATCTCCAAAAGCACCGGAGAAAGGCTCTCATCAGTTTGTTCTCTGGCAGCGTGCAAGTCGCCTTCTGTTTCTTTCAGAGTTTCATAAATCAGTTGACCTTCAGTTGATAAAAACAGAACAGGCATTAAATAATCTTCAATTTCGTCTTTTCGATGCAGGAAGAACTGGAGGGCCTGTTTTTCAACTGGTGGAATCTGCACATGTAAAACTTCTTCTTGTTTGTCTTGAATTTGTGCATTCTTCTGGTTAGTTGATTGTTGTGGAGCAGTGTTCTGAAGAAGTGTTCTTAGCTGATCTGGAGTGACTAAACATTGATCTGCAATTTGCATGATGTACGGGTCTCTCACCATTGGGTTGGGGTGTTCCATGGCGAGATGTCCTGCATTTGCAGCTGTTCTCGCTCGACCTTCTGGTGTTGACAGATCCCCTCGTTTTATTTCTTGTTCTATACGAAATTGAAGAAACGGCTTTGCTTCTTCAATAGCACGACGTAGAGCTGCAGGGTCATGTCTTGCTAAGTCTCCAGGATCGGATCCTTCAGGGAGTTCTGCTACTGCGAATTCCAATTCAAATTGCTCTTCCCATCCATAAACTCGTTCGGCTGCTGCCTGTCCAGCCTTATCAGCGTCATAAGCGAGAACAACTCGCGGAGCGAAGCGTCCCAACTTTTTTGCATGATATTCAGTCATTGACGTCCCACAGGTAGCTACCGTTCGTTCTATTCCAGCGAGATGTGCGCCGATAACATCGGTATATCCTTCACAAACGACGATTTCACTTAGCTTGCTCGCTTCTGTTTTAGCCCAGTTCAACCCATAAAGAGTCTCTTTTTTTGAATAAATCTTTGCCCTATCTGAAGTATTTTTATACTTTGGCTGTTCCCCGTCTGGCAGTTGGCGCCCACCAAATGCAACAGCCTCCCCTCTCTCATTGAAAATCGGAAACATAATACGATCTCGAAAAAAGTCGTACTGATTGTTGTACTTATTCAGCGCACCAAGTCCAGCGTCTTCCAAGTTTTTATTAGAAGTATTTAGGTGCTTAGAGAGGCCATCCCATTCTTTCGGTGCCCAGCCCAAAGAAAATCGTTTAGCAATCTCACTGTCGTAACCACGCGATTTTAAATATTCGCGAGCTGGGCGAGCGTCTGGACGATTGATGAGACAGTCATGATAGAAATCCACTGCTTTCTGTACAAGGTCTAAAAGCTCTTTTCGTCGTCCTCTTTGTTCGTTTTCGTTGCTATCGGTGTAGCGCAGCGAAATATTCGCTTTCGCTGCTAAGTATTCAACTGCGCCTGCAAAGTCAAGGTGCTGTTTGTTCTGCACGTAATCAATAGCGTCCCCACTCTCACCACAGCCAAAGCAGTGGTAAACACCCAGTTCGTAGTTGACCGAAAAAGATGGAGTATTTTCTCCATGGAAAGGGCAGAGCCCCATCCATTGCGCACCCGATTTTCTGAGTTGCGTATGTTCGGAGATGAGTTGGACAATGTCGGTTTGTTCCCGAACTCTTCTCACGTCTTCTGCAACTATCCCCATTTCCGAAACTTAGCATTATGAGTCAAGGGTCTGAGGTGGCGGGAGAAAATGAAATGTTCTCGTAAATAACCTTAAATATTCAATTAATAAGAAAAAAACCTGATTTTTTGGGATAGATAATCAATGAAGTGCTGAAACTTCGTAGATACTTGAGTTATGACAGTATTTGCTTCCACTCCCATTGATTTAATCACTAACGTTTACTCCTCTCTTGAGTCCCGCATTGAAGCTGGAAGAAAGATACTTGGTCGACCGCTTACTCTTGCGGAGAAAATATTGATAAATCATGTTGACGATTTATCAAGTGCAGAGCTTGAACGGGGGGTTTCATATGTTGATATGCGACCTGATCGTGTCGCTATGCAAGATGCAACGGCTCAGATGGCGTGGCTGCAATTCATGACTGCGGGACTTGATGAAGTTCAGGTGCCTACCACCACTCATTGTGATCATTTAATTCAAGCCAAGATAGATAGCAAAACAGATTTGCTTACTGCTGTAGACGACAACTCTGAGGTTTACTCATTTCTAGAGTCAGTTTGCGCTAAATACGGTGCTGGGTTCTGGAAGCCAGGTTCTGGAATCATCCACCAAGTCGTTCTTGAACAATACGCGTTTCCTGGTGGAATGATGATCGGCACGGATAGCCACACCCCAAACGCTGGGGGTCTTGGCATGGTCGCGATTGGTGTTGGTGGAGCCGACGCCGTGGACGTTATGACCGGGTTTCCATGGAACGCCAAATGGCCAAAGCTGATTGGCGTGCACCTCACGGGAGAAATTGATGGATGGTCAGCCCCTAAAGACGTGATTCTTAAGGTCGCAGAAATCTTGACAGTTAAAGGCGGCACCGGTGCAATAGTTGAGTATTTCGGCCCTGGCGCACGAAGTCTTTCTGCCACTGGGAAAGGCACCATTTGTAACATGGGCGCCGAAATTGGAGCAACAACCTCTCTTTTCGCTTACGACGAAGCTATCGCCCGATATTTGCGGGCAACAGGTAGAGCAGATGTAGCGGATGCGGCTAACGCAGTTTCAGAACATTTACGAGCCGACGACGAAGTCGAATCTAATCCTTCAGATTTCTTTGACCAAGTAATCGAAATTGACCTCTCAACTTTGTCTCCTCATATCAACGGCCCTCATACACCAGATCTAGCTAGACCGGTCTCAGAGTTAGGGGAAGAAGCTAAAGCTAACGGCTGGCCGCTCGAAGTAAGTGCCGGCCTGATTGGCTCTTGCACAAACTCGTCTTATGAAGACATAACCCGAGCCGCCTCAATCGCTCGAGATGCAGCAAACAAAGGACTAACGGCAAAAATTCCCTTGTTAGTCACCCCGGGGTCCGAACAAGTGAGAGCCACTATTGAACGAGATGGACTCCTTGCCGATTTTGAGGCGTTAGGTGCCACGGTTTTAGCAAATGCGTGCGGACCCTGTATCGGACAATGGGATCGACAAGACTTAGATGACGGAATACCAAATTCGATTGTCACGAGTTACAACCGTAATTTCCCGAAACGGAACGATGGTTATGCAACAACTCATGCCTTCGTTACCTCTCCTGAGACCGTTATTGCTTTGACTTTGGCCGGCCGTCTTGATTTTGATCCGGCAAACGATACTTTGGTGAATGACGCCGGAGAAGAAGTCCGTCTAACTGTTGGAGATGGTGTTGAATTACCAGTTGACGGATTTGATCCTGGGGCTGATACTTTTCAAGCTCCTCCAGAAGATGGTTCTGATATTGAGGTAGTTATATCACCAACTAGTGACCGGCTTCAGGTTTTGGCACCATTTGAACCATGGGATGGAGAAGATTTTCTTGATCTTCCAATTCTTCTAAAGGCACAAGGTAAATGCACCACGGACCATATTTCAATGGCGGGGCCCTGGCTGGCTTATCGCGGACACCTTGAAAATATTTCAGGCAACCTTTACATGGGTGCAGTTAATGCATTTAACGGTGAAGTGGGAACTGGGCTGGATATAACTGATGGAGAACACCGCCCCTTCCCTGAGATAGCACGGCGATACCATGAAGCAGGAATTTCGTGGATAGCTATCGGTGACGAAAACATGGGTGAAGGCTCTTCAAGAGAACATGCAGCCATGGAACCAAGATTTAGAGGAGCTAAAGCAGTATTAGCTCGTTCTTTTGCCCGTATTCATGAAACAAATTTGAAAAAACAAGGTGTTCTTGCTCTCACTTTTGTTGACCCTGCTGATTACGACCGCATAGGTGAAGAGGACAGAATTTCAATTACAGGATTACAAGATTTATCCCCTGATTCTTTAGTTCAAATCACTATCTCTCACTCGGACGGTTCCTCTAGTGAAATTTCTGCGAAACACACTCTTTCTGAAGACCAAATTGAATGGTTTGAGGCAGGCAGTGCGTTGAATCTGATCAAACAGCGGACAGGGAATTAATCAAACTTCATGAAGTCGGTAACCACGGTTACGGGCTTCCGCAAGAGTGTCTGGACTAAAACAGAGAAAAGTTTCTTCGGACAGTAACTCGTCAAGAATGTCAGTCATCGCCTGTTCGTCTTTGACTTCTTCTAAGTCGTACACCTGTTGCGTTCTTTTGTCTCCAAGGAAACGACTATGAGAAAAAACTGATGGCTTATCCATACCTGCAGAATAGCGGCGAATCACGGTATAACAGAATGATGGTTAGCGATAAAAAAGTTTTTCCAATTAACACAGAAGGTGGAACCATTCTTTTGCTTGATGGAGAATGTGCTTTATGTAACCGGCTAGCTCTATTCCTTTCGCCGAGAATAAGGAAGAGAGAACAAGTCAGATTTATCGCTATAGAAAGCGACGAGGGCCGTGAGTTAATCCAGTCTTTCCCAGAGAAACTAGGTGACCTTGACACAATATATTTCTTAGATGACTCCAAGATTCATTTCTACTCTTCTGCTGTTCTTCGTTGTATCGGACTCTTGCAATGGCGCTACGTTTTATTGATTCCTTTTTTGTGGATGGTCCCACTTCCTTTACGTGACATTCTTTATAGAGTTGTCGCTAGATATAGGCGTAAAATTTTTGGCCAGAACGTTAGTTGCACTTTTACTGACTTAAATGAAGCGAGAAATAAAGAAGTATGAAATTTAGTGACCTCACCAAAGATAAGGCTGCTCGCCGAGATCTTGAAGCGTTTCTCGTTGGGGCTTCGTTTGCTGCTATTGGGGTTTATCATTTCGTTGATCAAGATTTCTTTGAAGCGATCGTTCCTCGATGGTTTCCAAATCCAACGTTCGCGAACCTTGCATCAGGAGCTGCGGAAATTGTTCTTGGTCTTGCGCTCATTCCGAAAAAAAGTAGACGCCAAGCAGCTTGGGGCTTACTGCTACTTTTAGTTGCTGTTTACCCAGCAAATATTGACATGTTTATTAATGATGTTGGCTTCACTACAGATGAATTCGGCAAAACTGTACGTGTTGAAAATGCTCCTGATGTTCGAGTACGGAACTTTGTGCGACTCCCTTTCCAGTTTCTTTTCGCGTGGCTGATTTGGCGCCACACCAAGAAAACAGTCTCTTGACCTAACAGACGCGTGGGAAAAGTGCACAATCTAAGAGATCGCCGTTATTGAGACCTGGGTCAGAGGTAGGAATTGCTGATTCTCCTTTGCCGCGAAAGTACCTGACATCATCACCACACCAGCGGGTAGCTAAGGCTCGTCGGATTTGGCTGGGGTTAGGGTTGCCAAATGCTCCATGAACAATCATTCCCTGAAAAACTAGGCAGTCTCCAGGTTCAACATTCCAACTTAATATTTCATGTTCTTCTGATGAGATATCAATTTGAGGCAATTCGGGCAAACCTGTTCCCTCGTAAGGGGTGTCATCTGCGAAATGATGAGGATTATATGCTTCCCAAAAATGGCTTCCTTTAATGAAACGCAGTCCAGAATCTTTTGTAACCGGGTCTAAGGGAATCCAAATAGAACAAACTTGTCTTCCTTTAACTGCCCAGTAGGGCTGATCTTGGTGCCACGGTGTTTCCTCTTCAGTGCTCGGTTCCTTAACGAACATTTGGTCGTAAAGAAAATTTATTCGAGTGGCACCCATTATCTGGGCTGCCACGACCGATGCTGGTGAATCAAAAACAAACTTTCGAAATGGTTCTAGCCTTTGCCACATATTCAAATCAGCGAAGAACCGGCCTGATTTTCCTTCTGGGGTGTATTCCTCTGCAAGAGGGCCGGGTTCGGCAAGAGCTGTTTTAAAGGCTTCGCATAAGAACTCAATCCAGTCAGCACTGAAAATGTTTGGAAGGTGCGCTGCCCCATCATTTTCATAGGTAAGGCGTTCTGCTTGGCTTACTTCTCTAACATTCATGCAAGCACCCTCCTTCTTGATCAGTGTTTCGTTTGTTTTATATGTCAAAAATATTCTGGGGATGCACTTTACGTGCATCCCCAGAGTTCAAAATATTGGAACTGTTTCTGGATATCTCAGAAAGGCCCTTTTATCAGTTGGGACCAAAACTGAAGCCAAATCTGAGGGTGGCTGGCGGAATTTCGCCAGATGGTCCAGAACCGCCTAGCGGCCACCCACCTCCGAAGTCCCATAAAGTTTGCTACTAATCTGGACCACCTCCTCTCTTCGGTAATTCCGACTTTAGACGCGAAATAGAGAAATTGTCACGGATTATTTCAAATCTAAGAGTTTCCTTCCAACTAGAGTGAGGGCGTGGAACCTACAATCATTTATCCAGCTTCCGTTGTTTACACTATGGATCCTTCGCAACCGACGGCTTCTGCTGTGGCGGTGAGAGGAAATAGGTTTCTAGCTGTGGGTTCGTTAGAAGAACTGTGCTCTATAGAGAACCATGAAGTAGACAATTCATTCGTCGACAAAATACTTTTGCCTGGTTTCGTTGAGGCGCATAGTCACGGGATGGCTGCTGGTCTGTGGTTGCATACTTATTGTGGTTTCTTTGACAGGTCTGATCCAAATGGTGTTCTTTGGTCAGGTTGTAAGAATATAGATGAAGTTATTGTTCGTCTTCGTGAAGCTGAATCTTCGCTTACGGATCCAGATGCACCTCTGCTGGCTTGGGGTTTAGATCCAATTTATTTTGCTGGTGAACGTCTTATTGGAAGCCACCTTGATCAAGTGTCAAAGACGAGACCTATTTTTGTTCTTCACGCCAGCGCTCATTTAGCTACAGTTAACTCTGCTTTGATGCAAGCAGAGGGTATAACTTCAGAAATTCCAATGGAAGGTATACCTAAGGATGCTGAAGGGAATCCTATTGGTGAGCTTCAGGAGCCTGCAGCGATGTCTTTAGCTGGGTCCGCTTTTCGTTCCTTCTTTGGCCGTATGAAATCTCAGGAGGCGAAATGGGATCTAGGTTACTTAGCGAACAGAGCAGGGGTTACAACGCTCACTGACCTAGGAAATCCTTCTTCTACAAGTCAAACGACTATTGATGAGTGGCGTGAAGTTGTAGATCATGACGATTTTCCTGCTCGACTGTTCATTTTTGATACTCCGGCAACAAGCCAAGCTACTGCTAACACAATTCTTTCGATACAGGAGCAATCTAGCGCCAAGCTTCGTTTAGGTGCAGTGAAAGTGATTCTGGATGGTTCAATACAGGGTTACACCGCAAGGCTTCGTGAACCTGGTTACTTAGATGACCGACCGAATGGGTTATGGGTATTCCCTCCTGAACAACTAACCGAATTACTTAGACCTTTTCATGAACTGGGACTTTTAGTTCATGTGCATTGCAACGGTGACGAAGCGGTAGACGTTTTTTTAGATGCAGTAGAAACTCTTTTATCTGAATCTCCGAGAAATGATCATCGCTACACCGTTCAACATTGTCAACTCACTACCCCAGAACAGTATGAGCGTATTGCGTCTCTGGGTATGTGTGCGAATCTCTTCTCGAACCACACTTGGTATTGGGGTGATCAACATGTTGCTTCTACAGTCGGGCCAGAGAGGGCTTCACGTATGAATTCAGCTCGTACAGCCCTGGATGCAGGTATCCCTATCTCTATGCATTGTGATGCTCCTGTAACTCCTTTAGGGTCTCTTCACGTTGCATGGGCTGCTGTGAATCGTCAAACGGCATCTGGTCATATTCTGGGGGCTGAGGAATGCATTTCCGTTGACGAGGCTTTACATGCAGTCACCCTTGGAGCTGCTTATCAAATAAAGATGGATACCGAAATTGGATCTATTACTTCTGGGAAGTTTGCTGATCTCGCAATTCTAGATGAAGACCCCTATACAACTGATCCCCATAATTTACGTGATGTTCCTATTTGGGGAACGATGTTGGGTGGAAGAATCTTTCCAGTTGGGTAGCGCATGAACGAAAAAAATCTTCCTTTGACAGTAATTGGGGGTTATTTGGGGGCGGGTAAAACCACTCTTATTAATGAACTATTGATTGATTCGAATATTGGGCGTGTTGCAATTATTGTCAACGACTTTGGTGAGATCAATATTGATGAGTCTTTGATTTTAAGCCATGATGGAGACACCATCAGTCTGGCAAATGGTTGCATCTGTTGTTCTCTGGTTGATGGGTTCGCAGAAACTTTGACTCAACTAAGGGATCGAGCTGATCAAATTGATCGTGTGGTGATTGAGGTTTCTGGTGTCGGTGAACCCCGCAAGATTGCTCAATGGGGTCATACACCTGGGTTTTTCTTAGATGGAGTGGTTGTTCTTGTTGATCCTTCTTCCGTGATTGAGCGAAGTGAAGATCCATATGTTGGTGAAATGGTTTGTTCGCAAATTAGGGAAGCTGATCTAATTCTCTTATCACGATGCGATTTATTAAAGGAACAGGAAATTAAACCAGTAGAGAAATGGGTGAAAGGCTTAACCGAAGCTTCGGTTCTACGTAATCCGGTTTCCCCTTCTCTATTGTTTGGATTAGAAAAAGTGGGCGAAGAGCAAGAAAGTTCTTCTATTGATCATGTTTCCGCCACTTTAGAATTTGTTGACTCTATTGACCTTGCCGCCCTTTCCTTATGGGAAAAAAGCCGCCCTACCGGAGTTGTTAGAGTAAAGGGGTTCTTGACCATTGATGAACGATCAGAAGAGATGACTGAGATTCAAATGTGCGGACCGAATTTGACTCTACGTTCTAGTCTTTTGACCACACAACAGAAGGCTCTTGTCGCGATAGCTACCCCGGGAACTCCTAAAGCTTCAATAGTTAAATGGTTAAAGTTGCTTAGCCCTGCAAAGTGATTTGACGAGTTCCTGCTTCGACCGCAAGACGGTCTGCTTCGTCATTCCAACGGTCTCCTGAATGCCCTTTAACCCATTCAAATTCAATATTTTCTCTTTCGAGGTAGAGGTCCAATAACGGTTTCCATAGGTCTTGATTGGCCACAGGTTTCTTTTGACTATTCACCCAGCCTCGACGAATCCATCCTTCCCACCAACGGTCACGAAAACAGTGAACAACATATGTTGAATCACTTACTATCAGCAGCGGCCCGTCAATGCTTTGTATGGCCTCTAGTGTTGCTTGTAGTTCCATCCGCTGATTGGTAGTTGATGGTTCATGCCCTGCAGCATAGGGGCCGTTTGGAACGACCCAAGCCCAGCCTCCAGGTCCTGGGTTGCCTGAACATGCGCCATCGGTATAAACCACTTTTTGGATTTCGCTCATGATGCTGACCATAGTTCGTTTGGAAAGAAACTGGGGTTTTAGGCGCTTATTATTTGGAGGCGAATTGATTTCCTCTTTGTGTTTTTCGGATCTAGGATCGTTTTGTGTAACGAAATAATTAAGGAATTCCTATGACTGCTTTCCCTGAAGGGACACTTGCTATTACTGGAGATTCAGAATCGGATCTTCTCTTGAACAGTAACCCTCTCGCTTTATTGATCGGAATGCTGCTAGACCAGCAGGTTCCTATGGAATGGGCTTTTCGTGGTCCTGCCACTCTTTTTGAACGCCTTGGCGACCTTGATGCTTCAGAGATAGCTGAGTATGATCCTGAGTTGTTTATTTCTTTATGTTGTGAAAAGCCGGCTATTCATCGCTTTCCTGCCGCAATGGGTAAAAGAATCCAAGAGATGTGCCAGTACCTTGTTGATACTTACAATGGTGACCCTGCTGCGCTCTGGGAAGAGGGAGTCACTGGAGAGGAATTGTCAAGAAGAATACGTGAGCTTCCTGGGTATGGAGCCGAAAAAACAATGATCTTTATTGCTTTACTTGCGAAAAGAATGGGGGTCGCTCCAGATGGTTGGAAGGAGCATGCTGGACCTTTTGCTGACGATACTCCTAGATCAGTTGCAGATATTGATGGGCCTGAAGCTTTAATGGATGTTCGTGCTTGGAAGAAGGAACAAAAAGCTGCTGGCAAGTCCAAACAGCAGTAGCCCGGGTTTTAAAGCCGCACTTGCCCTGTTTCTATTGCGCTTAGATACCAGTCATAAGTTGAAGCTAAACCTTCATTGAGGGGAATCTTTGACTCCCATCCAAGATTCTTTAACTTAGAGACGTCTAGAACTTTTCGAGGCATGCCATCTGGTTTGGAGGCATCAAATGAGATTGTTGCTTCTGGATGGACCAGATCGCGTATCCTCTCCGCTAAATCAGCTATTGAGCTGTCCTTTCCGGTTCCCACATTTATGTGTTCTGATTCTGAATAATTGTCCATAAGAAAAAGGCACGCATCAGCTAAGTCGTCTACATGCAGAAATTCTCTATATGCAGATCCTGTTCCCCAGATTTCGACTTCTTTTTGATCAGAAATTTTTGCTTCGTGGAACCGCCTAATAAGAGCCGGCAACACATGGCTGTCGTCTAAATCAAAATTGTCCCCAGGTCCATAAAGGTTTGTCGGCATTGCTGAAATGAAATCACAGCCATGTTGACGTCGGTAGCTTTCGCATAGTTTTATTCCAGCGATTTTTGCTATTGCATAACCTTCGTTAGTTGGTTCGAGCTGACCGCTAAGTAATTCATTTTCTTTCATCGGTTGATTAGCTAACCGGGGATAGATGCATGAACTGCCAAGATATAAAAGTTTCTCTACTCTCATTTGGTGACTTGCATGCACCACTGTTCCATGAATCATCAAGTTGTCATAAATGAAGTCCGCAGGTCGGGTGCTATTTGCGCCGATCCCTCCAACTGTTCCAGCTACAAGAAAAACATATTGAGGCTGATGTTCGTTGAACCATTCATCTACTGATGATTGACGGCGAAGATCAAGTTCCTCACGTGTCGCAGTTAATAGATTAGTGAATCCTTCTTTTTCTAGACGTCTAAGTATCGCAGAACCCACTAACCCTCTGTGTCCTGCGATAAAGACTGGAGCGGAACGATCTATCATGTCTTTCATTCTTCCTCTGAGATTCCAGTTATAGCACCCATTTCTGTTAAATAAATTCTGAGTAAATCTACAACTACAACTACTGACACTGAATCTAGTGGGTCTTCTTGTTCTAAAGAGCGCGCTACTACATAATCCACGGCGTCATCGAGTTCAGCAATTCTTTCTGGAGTTTCCTCCGAGAGCGCTTCGTCTCCGATTTCTTGTCCATGTTCTGTGGCGAGACCAACTTGATCAAAATACTCAAGCCACCACCGCGTGATTGTTGCTACTTCTGCATAAGTGAGTTGACCGGCTGCTTCTTCTGGTAGTTGTTCCGCCACCCAATCAACAGCATCTTCGACTTCAAATACGACAGGTTGAACGTTTTGTTGTAACCGGCTAGTGGTTGTACCAACAAAAGCAAAAGCTATTGCTACCACGAGAAGAACCCCTAAGACTAGGAATAGCCAAATCATCTGATCTCAGCCACGTATGGCTGTGTCGATTTATATACCGATACGTTGCGCAAGAAGCTCGCGATGGTATGTGGCGTCCCCAAAGAGTAATTCAGAACTCTTTGCTCTTTTGAAGTAAAGGTGAGCTGGGTGCTCCCAAGTGAAACCGATACCACCGTGAATTTGAATATTTTCCGCTGTGGTATTGAAGTAGGCTTCAGAGCAATATGCCTTCGCCAGTGAGGCGACTGCAGGTAACTCATCGTTCATTTCTGCAGCGCACCAGCCTGCGTAGTAAGCGGCAGACTTGGCTGATTCAACTTCAAGCAACATATCTGCACACTTATGTTTGATTGCTTGGAAAGAACCTATTGGACGACCAAATTGCACACGGTCTTTCGCATACTGAACTGCTGTATCAAGACACATTTGAGCTCCACCTACCTGCTCGGCTGCTAAAGCAACAGCAGCAAGATTGAGAACGGTTTCTAAAACAGCCCATCCTTCTCCTTCTGCACCTACTAGTGAAGCAGAAACATTTTCGAAATCGAGTCGGCTTTGTTTACGAGTCAAATCCATTGTGGCTAAAGCGGTGCGAGTGAGACCTGATGCATCTCCGTCTACTTTGAAAAGAGACACTCCTTTGCCGGTACGGGCTGCAACAAGGATGACATTGGCTGTGTTTCCATCCAAAACATACATTTTGGTTCCAGAAAGACTCCAAGAGTCACCATCAGCACTGGCTTCCATAGTGATGCCTTCTTCGTCCCAGCGACCATTTTCTTCCGTAAAGGCAAGGGTGGCTATTGTTTCACCACTTGCTATTCCTGGAAGGATTTCAGCTGCTGCACCTTCATCTCCGCTGTGGATCAAGGTGTTGGCAGCTAAGACCACTGTTGAGAAGAAAGGAGCACACAGTAAAGCACGTCCCATTTCTTCCATGACCACTACAAGTTCTACATAACCGAATCCTTGGCCACCATGCTCCTCTGGGATAATGAGGCTTTGCAGTCCAAGCTGCTCAGCCATCATTGACCAGGTTTCTGGGTTATAACCTTCTTCGGTTTCCATTAATTCACGAACTATTGCTTCGTCGGAATAGTTGTCAAGAAACTGACGAACAAATTCCCGAAGTTGTTCTTGCTCCTCGCTAAAGGCGAAGTTCACGTGACGCGCTCCTGTCTAGATGTTTATATTCATTTGGCTAAATTGCCACTTAAAAGTTCTATCAGCCCTTAGGGCTAAACGACTACACCGGCAAGATAAGACAAATACTTTCTTATCGGGCATGATATAGAGATGAACAGTTCTTTAGAAACCACAAACCCGTCTCATCCTTGTAATCACACCGATCATGTTTCGACCGGAGTTCCAGGAGTCTCTCTTCATTGGTGCGATACACAGGCAGAAATACACAGGATTGTTGTCGGGAGTTTAGACAACAACGTTTTTGTGCTGCGCTGCAGAGAGACTGGTGAATCTGTTCTAATAGATGCCGCCAACGAGCATGACAAACTTCTCGAAATGTGTCGAGTGCTTGACGTGCGAACTGTGCTTGAAACTCATGGCCATTACGACCACATAGGTGCTGTGCCTGCGGTAAGAGACGCTGGCTATGAAGTAGGTGTCACTCCTGAAGATGCTGCTCTCTTAGATGGATACGATTACTTGTTGGAAGACGAGTCGGTTATTGAAGTCGGAAAGTTGCGTCTCCACACGATTTGTACTCCTGGGCATACCCCAGGGTCTATTTGTTTCCTTCTTGAAGGGTCGCCGATTCTTTTTTCAGGAGACACCCTTTTCCCAGGTGGGCCAGGGACTTGCGAGTTTGAAGGTGGAGACTTTGAACAAATCATTAATTCGATTGATAGGCGTTTATTCGCTCCTTTAGCTCCTGAAACACTTGTTTTGCCAGGCCATGGAGAAGGCACAACTATCGGTACAGAACAGCCCTCACTTGATGCATGGATTGAGCGAGGCTGGTAATCACCTAATTTCTACTATCTGCATAGTGTTAATACGCGGAAGTTAATAGACTTTAAGGGTGACTGGGAAAAGCAAACCTTTATTTGAAGTCCAGAATCTTCATGCATCAACGCTTGAAGGCGAACCTATTTTGCGTGGAGTTGATCTCGTTATTTATCCTGGTGAACTTCATGCACTGATGGGTCCTAACGGATCTGGGAAATCCACTTTGGCTGCAGTTTTGTTAGGCAGCCCGGAATATGAAATTACTGAGGGAACCATAAAGTTCCGCGGTGACGACATTCATGAATGGTCGTCTGATGAGCGAGGTAGATCTGGGTTATTCCTTGCCTTTCAGTACCCGCAAGAAGTAGCTGGAGTTTCCGTAATAAATTTTCTAAGACAAGCACTCTCAGCTCGGAAGGGAATCGATTTATCGGTTCTTGAGTTACGTCTCGCAATTATGGAATGGATGGATCGATTAGGAATGGATTCTTCTTTTGCTGACCGATACCTCAACGAAGGTTTTTCCGGTGGGGAGAAAAAGAGAAATGAAATCCTTCAAATGGCAATTCTTGAACCCGAAATGGCAATTCTTGACGAAACAGATTCTGGTCTTGATATAGATGCTCTTCAGATTGTCGCTGATGGCGTTACCGCTGTTCGGAAAGAGCGAGAAGAACTTGGGATTCTTACGATCACTCACTACCAACGCCTTCTTGAGTATCTCCAGCCTGATGTAGTTCATGTTTTAATGGATGGGAAAATAGTGAAAAGTGGGGATTCTGATTTAGCGGTCATGCTAGAAAATGAAGGATTTGATGCATTCAAGGCGGAAATAACGTCATGAGTTTTGACGTGTCAGTTGTAAAAAAAGATTTTCCTCTTCTTTCGCGTGAAGAAAATGGTGAACCGCTTATTTATCTTGATTCGGCTGCTACGTCTCAAAAACCCCAGAAAGTATTAGACGTAATTGATAGTTACTATCGAGAGATAAATGCGAATGTGCACCGAGGCGCATACCGACTGGCTGAACAAGCTACTACGGCTATGGAAGAAGCTAGAGAAAAAGTATCTAGCTTCATCAAATCTGACCGTTCCGAAGAAATAATATTTACTAAAAATGCTACAGAGTCAATGAATCTTGTGGCGAGGTCTTGGGGTGAGTCCAATCTTAATGAAGGCGATGTAGTTCTTGTTTCCTCGCTTGAGCATCATGCCAATATTGTTCCATGGCATCAACTCGCTGAGTCTCGCGGTATTGAAGTGCGTTGGATTCCTTTAACCGAATCAGGCTTATTTGATCTCACCGATCTTGATCGATTACTTGATGGGGTGAAACTCGTGGCAGTTTCAGGTGCTTCAAATGTTCTTGGCACCGTTCCTCCTGTTCGTATGCTTGCTGACGCTGCGCATAATGTTGGAGCACTCTGTTTAGTTGATGCCAGCCAATATGTCCCACATCGGCCTACAGATCTAGCTGAACTTGGATGCGATTTTCTTGCTTTTACTGGACACAAGATGTGTGGTCCAACTGGAATAGGCGTGCTTTGGGGACGATCAGAACTTCTTGAAAGTATGCCTGCGTTTCTTGGCGGCGGAGAAATGATTCTTGATGTGACTAAAGAAGGTTTCACCACGAATACCATTCCTTGGAAGTTTGAAGCTGGCACTCCACCAATTGCTGAAATAGTCGGTCTTGGAGCAGCTGTCGATTATCTTGAATCGCTCGGCATGGAAAATGTTTTAGATCACGAAAAAACTCTTACCAGTTATGCCTTGCAAACTTTGAGCGACCGTTTCGGTAACGATTTAGTTATCCATGGGCCAACCGACGTTTCTGTACGCGGCGGCGTTCTCTCTATGTGCTACCAAGATGTTCACCCGCATGACGTAAGTCAGGTTCTTGACAGTCATGGTGTTTGTGTGCGTGCTGGTCATCATTGCGCCAAACCATTGATGAAACTACTTGATGTAAATGCAACAGTTAGGGCCTCGCTTTATTTATACAATGATGAATCGGATGTCGATGCATTGGCTGATGCTTTGGAAGCAACTGGCCAATTCTTTTCACCGTAATTAAGAAACTATTAAAATTCGCTTATGTCTGGATTAGAAGACCTTTATAGAGAAATCATTCTTGATCACTATCGGAATCCGAGGAATCAAGGAGAATTGGAGACTCCGCCTGCGGTGATGGCAGAAGGTTTCAATCCCCTTTGTGGCGATGAAGTAACTGTTCATATTCATGTAGAAGATGGTGTGATAGTCGACATGAAGTTTGGGGGGCATGGCTGCTCAATTAGTCTGGCTTCTGCTTCAATGATGACTACTGTCACCACTGGAAAATCTCTCAGCGAAGCTAAAGACATCATTTACTCTTTTAAACAAATGATGTCCATCCATGAAGGACGTCTTGAAGAAGGCTCAGAAGAAACTGGTTCACCAATGGCAGGTCTTGGAGATCTTCAAGCCCTCCAAGGCGTTGTGAAGTTTCCTGTACGGATCAAGTGTGCAACTCTTGGATGGAACACTCTTGAACAATGCTTCGAAGAATTAGATTCTCAGTAACGTCAGAACCTTAATTATCAAGAAGGCCTTGGTAACCCTCTTCTTCTAAACGGTCTACCAGTTCAGGCCCTCCGGTCATTTGTATACTTCCGTCATTCAGGATGTGTATGTGATCAGGTTCTAAGACTTCTAACAGCCGGCTGAAGTGAGTTATAGCCAGAACACCGAGGTTTTGCTCTTGAGTGAAGTCTTGGATACGTTGTGACACTGCAGCAAGGGCGTCTACGTCTAATCCTGAGTCAATTTCATCCAATACGGCATAACGGGCGCCTAATACCCCAAGTTGTAATGTTTCATTTCGTTTCTTTTCCCCACCCGAAAGATCAACATTCAGTGGTCGTTCAAGAAATTTTTCTTCGAATCCGATAGTTTCCGCTTCTTCTATCATTTGTTTTCTGATTGTGTCTATCTCTTTGCCTGCAGCTCGAGCGGCTTCCGTCAAAACAGATTCGAGCGTGACTCCAGGTACCTCGATGGGATGTTGAAGACAGAGGAATAGTCCATTCTGAGCCCTTTGCCACGAGGGAAGGGAGAGTAGATCTTGACCGTCGAGGGTTACTTGACCGTCAGTTACTTTGTATTCCGGATGGCCCATAAGAGCATAAGAAAGAGTTGATTTACCTGACCCATTTGGGCCCATCACTACATGAACTTCACCGGGGCGAATCTCCATGTTGACGCCCTTCAATATTTCTTTGCCAGATACAGAAACATGAAGGTTCTCTATTACGAGTGAGGAATTCGTCATAGTTCTATCACCACATTTTCTCCATCTAGTGAGACAGGGAATTTTTTTACTGGTTTGATGGCTGGAAGAGTCAGAGCTTCTCCGGTCTCTAGAGAGAAGAGGCTTCCATGTTTGGGGCATTCAATTGTTCGGTCGCTTTCATCTATTTCACCACTTTCAAGAGAAATATCAGCATGACTGCAAAGAGATTCGATAGCAAAGTATTCTTCATCAATTTGCACGACCAGAATTGATTGTCCTTCTACTTCTACAACCTGAACGTTACCTGTTGAGAGGTCTCCTAGGGAGCAAACGGGAATTTTATTCATCTCTATTCACTCCCCTCTTCTTGGTTGAGAGTGCGTCGATCTAATTTTCCTATAATCGCTTCTGTTAGCAGCTCGGATACTTCATTGATTGGAAAAGAGGAAACGATTTCATCAAAGAATCCTTCAAGTATGAGCCTCTCAGCAACTGGAGTGGGCACTCCGCGGCTTTCCAGGTAAAACAATTCATTTTCGTCTACTGGAGAGACGGTTGAAGCGTGGCTACATACAACATCATTATTTTCTATTTCTAGGTTGGGAATGCTTTCTGCCCAGGCTTCTGGATCTAGTTTGATGTTTCGGTTTGTTTGGTTTGCTCGAGTCCGCGATGCGTCAGGGCGTATTTTGGTTAGGCCACTATAGATAGAGCGAGAAGAGTCACTTAACGCTCCTTTGAAAAGCAAATCGCTTGTTGTGTCTGAGCTGACATGATCTTGGAAAGTTCGAAAATCCATTGTTTGGTCGTCTTCGCCAAAATATGCCGCATTAATTCGACTAAACGCCCCTCTTCCAGTCAAACGGCAATCCGTTCGAGTTCTCGCATATTCTCCTCCGAGTCCGGCGACAAAAAACTCTGCGCTGGAATCTTGGCCTGCATCAACAGCTTGATGGGAGAATTGCCAGGTTTGTGCGCCAAGGTTTTGAACTACACAGTGACTGTATCTTGCGGCTTGTCCTACTTTTACTTCTAGAACTGGTGATATAACTGCTTCTACGTTTGAAGATGTTTGGATCTCTACTACTTTTGCTTCGGAATTTTCTTCACAATGAACCATGATTCTTGGAAACACTGCTTCATGAGTATCAGTCAGACTGACTATCACGATCGGGTTCTCTAATACTGTTCCTTTTGGCACTACAACCATAAGGGGCTCAGGTCCGAAAGCTCGATTCAAATATCCGAAAATATCAACGGGTTTTTCTAGTGCCGCTCCGAAGTATTTCGCTCCGTCTTCCAAATCACCTACCGGGCAGATAGTGATTCCTGCTTCTTCAGCTTCTTCGCCAATGGTGATGTTTGTGATCCATCCATCTTGAAGGACAATGATCGCGCTAGGTGAAGAAAAGCGGTCAAGTGGTATTGACGCAAGGTTTTCCGGCCGTTCAGATTTCGGAGTTAACTCACTTAAATTGAGTTCATTTACTCGGGAGTATCGCCATACTTCTTCTTCAGTGTCAGGAGCTTCAACTTCATTCAGTTGCGTGTATGCGTCATTTCGAATTTCATTTAGCCATTCTGGACCAGGTAAGGACTCTGAAATGGTTGGTGTGAAGCCTTGTAGATTTGAGTTTCCCATTACAAACACTCATCGATTTGACAGGTAAAAATAAAGCAATTTAATTTCCCGAACACTTGATTTATCCTATCGCTATAGGAGAAATACTCATCGGTAAAATAGGTCACTTCGAAACATTTATCAGATCTTTTACCCAACTCGCATAACAAGTGGTTTAAAGGCAAGTATGTATCTAACTAGGAAAGGAATTAAATGAAAGTTGGCATAGCGTTCGCAAATATTATGAATTTTGGTACTCCTGAAGGAAGTATCCAATTCGCTCAAGCTGCTGAGAAAGCAGGATTTGAATCTCTTTGGACGGTTGAGCACGTCATTTACCCTTCAAATTACGATTCGAAATATCCGTATGATCCCAGCGGTCAAATGGCGATGGCCCCAGATACAGATTTGACTGATCCGCTTATATGGCTTACTTGGTTGGCCGCTAACACTTCCACAATCAGACTTGGTACTGGAATCATCATCCTTCCTGAACGGAATCCTTTAGTGCTTGCCAAACAAGTCGGTACTTTAGATTCCTTTAGTGGCGGTCGAGTTGAACTCGGTATCGGAGTTGGATGGCTTAAAGAAGAATTTGAAGCGCTTGGTATTCCTTGGGAGCGCCGTGGGCCACGCACAGATGAGTACGTTGCTGTGATGCGAGAGTTGTGGAGCGGAAATGAAGTTTCCTTTGATGGTGAATTCGTTTCCTTTGACAAAGTATCTTCGAATCCGAAACCATTGAATGGGTCTGTTCCTATAACTATTGGGGGACACAGCGATGCTGCGGCGAAACGCGCTGGGCGTATCGGTGATGGATTCTTTCCCGGTAAAGGAGACTTGAATCATATGATGAACCTCGTTCGTGAATCTGCGGAGAAGCATGGGCGTGACGCGAGTCAAATAGAGGTCACCTGGGGAAGTAATGAATTGATGGGATCGGATCCCGTTGCCGCTGCTGAAGAGATGAAAGAAAAAGGAGTTTCGCGTCTCATTGTTCCATCGATCTTGTTTTTGAATAACACGGAAGAGCAGTTAGCTGAGTTTGGAGAACGAGTCCTCTCAAAGATTGCGGATATCTAAAACTAGGTATAAAAACTGAATCTATTCTTGCATTTCAGATTCTTGGTATAGATGCCTGAGATCTCCGGGCTGTATACGCGACTGTTCAGCGTATTGATCAACATCTTTTTCTTTGAGCCGTATAACGCGACCAAACCTGAATCCGGAAAGCAGACCTTCGTCTATTAGTCGATACAACGTTCTGGTAGTAACACCTAATCTTTTTGATGCTTCACTTGAACTGAGCCAAGTCACTCCTTCTAGCGAAGGAGGGGTTTCGTGTTCCTGTGATTCCATCTTCTAATCTTCTCATTTCCAGTGTCGCTGAACAACCTTTAAAACACTTTCTCAGCGTGGCACTTCGTGTTGAAACATGCTCAACTTCTCACATGGAGTATTTTGAAGTTGAAACCCCTGTTACTGGAACTGTTTGGAAAATAAACTTTCAAGTCGGTGAAGATATTAATCAGGGTGATGTGATAATGATCATGGAAGCCATGAAGATGGAGATACCGGTTGAGTCTCCAGCGTCCGGCAAACTTAAAGAACTACTTGTATCTGAAGGAGACCAAGTCTCAGAAGATGATGTAGTGGCGATGATCGAAGTCGCCTGACTCCTAGGGTCGATATTTAATATTTGAGGGTCCGGCTGTTCTTAAAGGCGCCGCTAAATTAGCGAACTCACATAGAAGAGGGCGTGTTTCTCTAGGGTCAATTATTTCTTCAACATAAAATGCTTCTGCGGTACGAAATGGAGATCTGACTTTGTTTAATCGTTCAGTGATTTCTTCAAGTAACGCTTCAGGGTCGTCAGAGGCTTCTAAGTCGGAACGATACGCAGCTTCAACTCCGCCTTCTACGGGAAGTGAACCCCAATCTCCCGATGGCCATGCATAGCGGTATTGAAAACGATCAGATGCTGAGTGGGCTGCTCCGGCAACACCAAATACTTTTCTGACAAGGATCGAACACCAAGGGACTGTCGCTTGAAAAACTGCAGCCATCGCTCTTGACCCATGACGAATCGTGGCTGCTTTTTCTGCTTCTGTACCAATCAAGAAACCAGGGTTCTCTACTAAATGCACCACGGGAAGATGGAAAGTCTCAGCAAAATCTACGAAACGAACAACTTTTTGGGAAGCATCAGCAGTCCAACTGCCTCCATAGTGCATTGGATCTCCAGCCATAACTGCGACGGGCCACCCGTCTAAACGCGCCAGTCCCGTAATTACTGATCGCCCGTAGTTCTTACCCATTTCAAAGAAAGATCCTTTATCAAGAACCGACTCGATGATTGTGCGCATTTTGTAAACTTTTCGACGGTCTCGCGGAATGATAGTTAACAACTCTTCATCTCTGCGTTCTGGATCGTCTGTTATTGGGCCACGAGCCGGTAGTTCATAAACAGAGGAAGGAAGGTAAGAAAGAAACTTGCTGCATTGTTCAAATGCTTCTTCCTCTGAGTTGACTTCGTCATCTATAGCACCACTGCGAGTTTGGAGGCGGCTCCCTCCTAGGCTCTCTTTATCTACTTGCTCTCCGCCTAATCGATTTACTACTGGTGGCCCGGCTACAAACATCTGAGAAAGTTTTTTCACCATTATTGAATAGTGACTAGTGACCATCCGTGCGGCACCGAGCCCCGCTACTGGTCCAAGAGCAAGTGAAACGACGGGAACGGTTGACAGATTAGTAATAGCATGTTCCCAGCCAACTACGGCAGGCACATAGGTTCGTGAACCTCCTCCATGCCCTCCAGTTGTTTCTTTCTTCTTCTTTGGATCTGAATCCAAAGATTTGACGGAGCCACCTCCGCCAGTGCCGTCAACTAAGCGAATAATTGGGAGTCGTAGTTCTCCTGCCATTCTCTCTGCAGCTACTTGTTTTGCTGGAATAGATGCGTCTGCTGCTCCTCCGCGAACTGTGAAATCATCGCCTGCAACCACTACTGGTCGTTCATCAATTAGTCCACGGCCAAAAATGAAATTTGCTGCTTGTAGGTCTACTAGGTTTCCTTCTTCGTCGTAAGTGGGTCGTCCGGAAATCTTGCCTATTTCATGAAAGGAATTTTGGTCAAGAAGTTTGTTTATTCGTTCGCGAATATTTAGTTTTCCGCGTTCACGTTGACGGTCTACTTTTTCTTTGCCGCCCATTCTTTCTGCGAAAGTTTCACGAGTTCGGAGTTCTTCAAGTTCTGACTCCCATCCCTCTTCTTCCATAACTCTCTCCAAATCAATGCTTTAAGTTTCAGCCCTTAACTGGCTGAATTAGCTAAGAACTATCTTTCCTTCTTCATCTATCACAGAACCAATGATTGATGCACTGTGGCCGGATGTAGCAAGTTCATTTAAAGCTTCCTGTGCTTTACTTTCATCAACCCCAAAAAGTAAACCTCCAGAGGTTTGCGCGTCTGCTAATAATAAAACTTCGCTTTCATCGCAGTCGCCTTTTTCTAACCGTTCGTTTAGCCATTCGAGATTGCGACGACTTCCGCCCGGTATAAATCCCGCTTCGGCCAATTCTCGGGTTTCTGGAAGAAATAAAACTTCTTCTGTGTTGATCTGTGCCCCAACCTTAGATTCTTCTACTGCTCTACCTAGGTGGCCTAATAATCCAAATCCGGTGACATCGGTAGCTCCTGTAGCCCCAAATTTGAGAGCTATTTGAGAAGCTGCATCATTCAACATAACCATGGATCTCATCGCTGCTTGTGCCGTTTCAGTAGATGCTCCGTCATTTTTTATCGCCGTAGTAATGACACCCACTCCCAAAGGTTTACTAAGAAGTAGTTTTTGTCCGACTTTCAATCCTGCATTTGTTAGAAGATGCTCCGGGTGGGCTTCGCCGACAACTGCTAGTCCAAATTTTGGTTCAGGGTCATCTACCGTGTGACCACCAGCGATGGCGAATCCCGCTTGCTCAGCAATATCTTGCGCGCCAAGAAGAACCTCTGATAAAAGGTCCGTGGGTAATTCTGAACTATTCCATCCGACCAGATTTAACCCAAGTAAAGGTTTGCCACCCATTGCGTAAATGTCTGAGACTGCGTTAGCTGCTGCTACCTGTCCCCAGATACGCGGGTCATCAACAACTGGAGTGATGAAATCTGCAGTGACCACTAACGCCCGATTGTTGTCTAAACGCCAAACGGCAGCGTCGTCACCGGTAACCGCTCCTACGAGGAGATCTGGGTTACTTGTTGGAGTCAGTCGACGCACAACGTGCGCCAGTTCGCTCGGAGCGAACTTGCAGCCTCAACCAGCGCCGTGACTGTACTGAGTGAGTCTTTTAACCACGTTGCACCTCCTCTCTGCTTCCTGCCTACCTTTACCCTATGGTCAGTGAGGGCTTGGTTGGTGTTTTCGCCAATTTTAAAGAGACGAAACAGCTTCTAAAAGTCGGTCCACTTCTTCATCGCCTATGTAGGCAGTGATTCCTGCTCGAACTGCGCCTTGTTCTAGATGTAAACCCAATGGCTCCATTGCATCTACGGCATAGTTATGCCCATCCCAAACCGCCACTTGTGCATCAGCCAAATGCTTTGCAACATTTTCTGGAGAAAGGCCTTCTACAAGAAACATCAACGTGGGTGCACGGTCAACTACATCTTCAGGGCCTGTTACCCCCACAACACGAACTTTTGATATCTCATGAAGACCTGAGAGAAGTTTTTTAAAACGTTCCTGTTCATGTGCACTTATATTTTCCATACCGATGTCTAAAAGGAATTTTCCTGCGGCTTCTATACCGGCAAGAGTCTCCCAAGAAGGCGTCCCATATTGCCATCGCCCTGCTCCTTGAGATGGAGCGGGGCGGATTTTATAAGCAGGCAAATCAGAAAGAAGGTCCGAGGCCATCCAGAGGACTCCTGCATGTGGCCCATACCATTTGTACGAAGATGTCGCATAGAGATCACATCCGATCTCCCCTATGTCAACTTTGACGTGTGGAGTTCGATGCACACCATCCACCGCTACTCGGGTTCCGTTTGCATGAGCTGCCTGAGCGATTGAGACAATATCAGGCATTGTTCCTATTGCATTAGAGCCACCCGATACTGCAACCCATTTCGTTTTATTTGTAAAAAGGTCAGTTACTGCTTCTACGGGCAAGCGGCCTGTTTCTCCATCCATTTCTGCCATGCGCACATGTGCTCCTGCTTCTTCAGCTGCGATTTGCCAAGGAGAAACGTTTGCTGAGTGATCAAGAGTGGTGCAGATTATTTCGTCCCCTGGAGACAATGACTTACTTATTGCTCTTGTCACTGCCATTAAATTCGCCGTTGTACTCGGGCCGAAAATCATGCCTTCTGGATTAGCGCCAAGAAGTTCACCCATGGTGCCACTTACTTGTTCAACCAAAGCATCGCATGCGTCTGCCGCAGGAAAGAACCCATGACTATTGGCGTTATTTCCACTACGTTGCCATTCAGACATCGCTTCTATCGCTGTATCAACTACCTGAGTTCCTGCTGGTCCATCAAATCGAGCCCATCCATTGGATAATCCAGGAAACCTGTCTTTAAGATCTGTGAGAGTATTCATATTCGGGCAGGCTAGTGGTGGAAAAAGTGTTATACCTATTTAGGAAGGAAAAGAACGACAAGAGATCAAATGAGTGAAGATAATTTAGAAAACTTTGATCAGATAGCAACAGGAGTAGCTGACGCTATTCATGATGGTTATGTCAAATACATAACCTCCTTTCAGGAAATAACTCGCCGCGCCGGTAACCATTTCGCTAATCAGGAGTGGTCAAGTCAAGACCAAGAGGCTGTTCAGCGACTTGGGCTCCACACTCAAGAAGTCAATGCAACGGTGGCTTCCGTTAAAGAAACGCTTAAATCTGTACCGGATCAACGAGGTCTCTGGAGGGCTGCGCGTCTTCATTATCGTCGTCGAATATCCGGAAGATCTGATCTGGATCTTTCAGAGACTTTTTTCAATTCAGTAACCCGAAGGATTTTCACAACAATAGGTATCGATAACGATGTTGAGCTCCGCTGGTTTGGAGCCTCTACCCTTCCAAAAAGTGAGGGTGACTCAAATTTGTTCTCCACTTGGACTCGGACCAGAGATTCGGCTGCCCTTATCCGTTCTATTTTGGAGTCCTACGATTTTGACATTCCTTGGGTAGATCTTGAGTCTGATGCCAAAAAAGTTGCTGCGAAAGTTGATGCTTTCTTACTTGATGCTTGGGACAACCTAGATTTAGACAACATTGACATGCTTCGTCCTGTTTTTTACCGCAACAAAGGTGCTTACCTCGTTGGACGACTGCGATACCTTAATCGGCTAACTCCCATAGTGATTCCTATAATTCACAGCGAAGGCGGGCTGGCTGTAGACACGGTTCTTCTTACAGAATCGCAAGCTAGCCGCCTCTTCAGCTTCACTCGGTCATATTTCTTCGTGGAATGGTCTCGACCATCAGAATTAGTGGGATTCGTGAAGTCAATGTTGCCACTTAAATCTATTTCTGAGATTTATACGGCTTTCGGTTTCAACCAGCATGGTAAAACCAGCCTCTATCGCGCGCTTTATAGAAATATGCAGAATTCAAATGACAAGTTCATTCGCGCACGCGGCACTCCTGGAATGGTAATGACAGTTTTCACTTTGGTTTCTTTCAACGTAGTTTTTAAAGTCATCAAAGATCGTTTTGACCCTCCGAAAAATACAACACATCAAGCTATAAAAGACTGTTACAAATTGGTTTACCACCATGACCGTGTTGGCCGAATGGTAGATGCACAAGAATTTGAAAATCTTTCTTTTGATGCAGACCGCTTTGACCCCGACTTACTTGAAGAGTTATTAACTGAAGCCAGTAGAACTGTTCGTTTAGTTGGTGATCAAGTGATCATCTCTCACCTCTACACCGAGCGTCAGGTTTATCCACTTAATCTTTATCTTCGCGAAATGTCTACTGATAAAGCTGAAGCCGCTGCACTGGATTGGGGATCCGCCATCAAAGACCTTGCTGCCGCAAATATCTGGCCCGGTGATCTGTTCACGAAGAACTTTGGTGTAACAAGACATGGAAGCGTAGTTTTTTATGACTACGACGAAATATGTCTTATCGAAGACTGTCGCTTTAGAGAAACTCCTGAATCAAATAGTTACGAAGAAGAAATGAGATCTCAACCTTGGTTTGCTGTTGAGCGGGGGGATGTATTTCCTGAACAATTCCCAACTTTTATGGCGTTCCCCTCTGGAATAGATAAAAAAATATGGGAACGGTTCAAGACCGTCCATGGAGATCTCTTTTCTACTGATTTTTGGAAAGATGTTCAAACGCAACTTTCAAATAACCAACTTCCAGATTTTTATCCATATCCAGAACATCTACGGTTTCGTCGCCAACCTTTAAGAGGAAAGTAGTAAAGTCAGCATTATGAGCAGACCTGTACTTATTGCCCCCTCTATCCTTCCAGCCGATTTTTCACGATTGGGCGAAGAATGTTTAGCCCTTCAAGAGGCTGGAGTTGATCGAATCCACTGGGACATCATGGATGGTGTATTTGTTCCAAACCTAACGGTCGGCCCTGATGTTGTTGCCTCAATTAGGCCCTTACTTTCCATAGACTTTGAAGCCCATTTGATGGTAGTTGACCCAGACTTGCTCGCTCCTCTCTATATCGAAGCAGGTTGTTCCACAATTCTTGTTCATGCAGAAGCTTGCACTCATCTGCATAAGACATTGGCAACCATCAAAGATCTAGGAGCTACTCCAGCTGTTGCTCTTAATCCTCACACCCCACCAGAAGCTATAAGTCAAGTCCGAGATCTTCTTGGCTTAGTTCTGGTGATGACAGTGAACCCAGGTTTTGGGGGCCAAACCTATATTTCTGAAATGGAATCTAAAGTAGTAAGAGTTGCGGAGATGCTTGAAGGATATGACTGCGATATTGAAGTTGATGGCGGAATAGGACCATCTACGATCGCAGCCGCAGCAGCCGCTGGCGCTAACGTCTTCGTATCTGGAAGTGCTTTGTTTCGTGACCCTGAAGGTTTAGCTCACGCAACTGCGGATTTAAGACAAAGAGCGGAAGAGGCTAGAAATTGAAGGTAGAAATACATATGTGTCCTCTGCTCACATCGCGATAGCCTGCTTTACATGACTGAACATTTAATAACTGACTCTACGACCTCTTTAAATGCTGATGTAGTTGCGGATGGCCGCTTCGATGTCTTCAGCCGACTACTTAAAGATCGAATAATCGTTCTAGGAACTGATGTTAATGATGAAGTTGCTAACTACATCAGCGCTCAGATGCTTTTCCTTGAATCTCAAGATTCTGAAAAACCGATTTGGCTTTATATCAACTCTCCTGGTGGTTCTGTTACTTCCGGAATGGCAATTTACGACACTATGCAGTTTGTCGGCCCTGAGGTTGGAACTATCTGTATGGGTCTTGGCGCTTCTATGGGTCAGTTCTTACTATGCGCTGGTGCTCCTGGGAAGCGTTACGCACTCCCCCATGCACGCATCATGATGCATCAACCATTAGGGGGAGTTCGGGGTCAGGTTTCCGATATTGCTATTCAAGCTGAGCAAATGGCTTATACCAAGAGAATGCTTCAAGAACGAATAGCTGAACATACCGGGCAGAAAGTTGAAACAATAGAAGCTGACAGCGACCGTGACCGCTGGTTCACCGCCGAGGAGGCTCGTGACTATGGCATTATTGATCAAGTGATTGTTCGTCGCGGAGAAATGCACTAACCAAACAGCTAAAGGCTCTATGCCTTTAGTTCAAAGCCTGCGGACGTGGCGAAATTGGCATACGCACCGGCTTTAGGAGCCGGCGCCGCAAGGCATGGGGGTTCGAGTCCCCCCGTCCGCACGTGAACAAGAAAAATATATCTGTTGATACTGATCACCGCCTGTCAAACGAGGGGGCGCATTTAAGCGACCTTGTTGCTTCGTCTCCGTCGGGAATGTTTCTGCTTGATTCTCAACTTCAATGTGTAGCTGTAAACGATCACTGGAGTTCTCTCACCGGACAAGACATTAACGAAGCTCTTGGAGAAGGATGGAAAGGTCATTTAGACCCAAGCGGAAAGCAAGATTTTCTTTCTGAACTGAACGATGCTCTTACCAATCAAAGAGGTCTCCGAGGACGGCTTCGGCTACGAGACACGTCTGGTGATCCTTGCTGGATAGATCTCTCTGTAACTCCTGTCCAATCAGGTGGTCTAGTAACTTTCGCTGATGTCACCGGACAGTTAGATGAGGCTTTGAGGGCGCAAGAGTTAACCCGAGTGTTGGAAGCTAGCCCTGATTTAGTGGCGATTTTAGATCCATTGGGTCGAAATGTGAGGTGGGCTAATGCCGCTCTTGAAGAGTTAGCCCCGGGAATAGTCGGATCAAGACTTCTTGATCTACTTGATGGCTGGTCTCAAGCACAGTTCGCTGCTACTGCTTTACCTTCCATAAGGTCACGAGACATTTGGAGAGGGGAATTCCGGCTAAACGTTAGAAAGATCGGGACTGCGAAGAAAGTTCCTGTCTCTGCTTTATTGGTAGCTCATCGAACAGAAAACCATCAGATTGAAGCCATTTCTTTAGTAGCAAGAGACTTAAGCGATTTACATGCTGCCCAAAGGCGCGTAGAAGCTTCTGAAGTCCGGCTGGCGGCTTTAGTAGAACATGCTTCCGATTTAGTAGCTGTAATCGGGAATGATGGGAAAATTATTTACGCTAGTCCTGCCGTTGGTCGTGTTCTTGGACGAGATGTTTTAGCACTTGAAGAAACCCCAGTAATTGAACTAGTGCATGAAGATGATCGTGATGATTTGAGCGAACAAGTACCAGAGATGCTTTCAACTCCTGGAATGTCTCCCCCTTTTGATGCACGAATCTCTCATGAAGACGGAACTTGGCTACACATGGAAATAGTTGCTACGAATCTGCTGGACAACCCCGCTGTAGCTGGTGTTGTAGTTAATGCACGTGACATAACTGAAAGAGTTGAAGTGGCAGCCCAGTTAGAAGAACGCGCCTTTCATGATGAATTAACTGGCCTCCCTAACCGAGCTCTTCTACTTGAACGTCTCCGCGATGCATTACATCGCTCTTCCCGACATGATCTTATGGTTGGTGTCCTCTTTCTGGATCTTGACAACTTCAAAGTAGTTAATGACTCTTTAGGTCATGGATCTGGTGACGATCTCCTACGAGAAGTTTCTCGAAGGCTGGAAACAACAGTACGCCCCGGAGACACTGTGGCCCGTTTAGGCGGAGATGAATTCGTTGTTGTAATTGGCGACATGGCCAGAACCACGGATGCATTAGTTGCTGCTGAACGTATCCGTAGCTCACTTTCCACCCCAGTCGAATTAGGTTCAGAATCAACAGTGGTGACTACCAGTATCGGCATTGCATTAGCACACGGGGAAGAAACACCCGATGATCTTCTCCGCGACGCAGACACTGCCCTTTATCGCGCCAAAGAAAAAGGGAGAGATCGTGCTGAAGTTTTTGACGATCATCTTCGAGATCAAGCAGTACGTCGACACAGCGTAGAGCAAGAATTGAGACAGGCTCTAGAGGACAATCGAATTGAAGTTTATTTTCAGCCTGTTGTGCGCATATCAGATGGTGTAGTTGTCGGAGCGGAGGCTTTAGCGAGAATAAGAGCGGAAAGCGGTGACCTTCTCTTACCCGATCAGTTTATTGATGTGGCTGAAGACACTGGCCTCATAGCTGATCTTGGAAGTCAGGTCTTAAGTATCGCTTTAAATCGGCTAGGGAAATGGAACACGTCAAGTAAGAACCCGCTAAATATGGCAGTCAATGTTTCGGCGAGACAACTCTCTGACCCTGCTTTTCCTGAAGTCATAAGATCCGCTTTAAGTGAGAACAATCTTGATTCTTCATTGGTGGCTCTGGAATTTACCGAAAGCGCCCTTATCGCTGCCAATCCTGTTACTGGAAAAGTGCTGGAAGAGTTGACTGCTCTTGGAGTGCAAATAGGACTTGATGATTTCGGAACTGGTTTCTCGTCTCTGGCCTACCTCAAAAGATTTCCAATCAATTTCTTGAAGATAGATCGTTCCTTCATGTCGGGGCTAGGAACTAGCGATGACGACACCGCTATTGTTACAGGAACAATTGCTTTAGCTCATAGTTTAGATCTTGAAGTTGTTGCTGAAGGTGTTGAAACTGAAACACAACTCACGCAGTTAAACAAATTGAAATGCAACTTTGCACAAGGTTTTCATTTTTCAGAACCAGTTACCGACGCAGAGTTTGATCGATTCGTTAACCGCACCTTTGACCCATCAGAAGTTTCAACAAACTAGTTGCTAAGCATTTCCATAAGGTTGCGTAAAGCACGACCTCGGTGAGAAATCAGATGTTTCTCTTCACCCATTTCCGCAAAAGTTAAGCCATCACCTTCGTAAGGAATAAACACCGGATCGTAACC
>Ga0208130_1000175_pt1 | contig 34247 bp, 30 predicted proteins | sample ETNtaG_31_FD_185771 | JGI IMG/M metagenome (GOLD analysis project Ga0208130, IMG submission 185771) | Marine microbial and viral communities from oxygen minimum zone, Eastern Pacific Ocean - ETNP201310SV78 (SPAdes) (version 2) | ecosystem: Environmental > Aquatic > Marine > Oceanic ... | reverse complement strand
TGAACCTCTACTTTAGTATTCATAATTACAATATTAAAATATTTTTTTGATATAACATCTTTGGTATTTATCTCCTTTAAACGTATTTTAGCAACTTGATGAAAAACATTAGAAATTTCTGCATAATTGCGCATATTGATCATGGTAAATCTACTTTGGCAGATAGGCTTTTAGAATATACCGGCACAGTAACAGGACGTGACATAGAGGATCAGGTACTTGATGATATGGATTTAGAAAAAGAAAGAGGAATTACAATTAAAAGTCATGCTATACAAATGGAGTATGCGTATAATAATGAAAGCTACATATTAAATTTAATTGACACTCCAGGACATGTAGATTTTTCTTACGAAGTTTCTAGGTCAATTGCTGCGTGTGAAGGGGCATTGTTAATTGTTGACGCTGCTCAAGGAATTCAAGCACAAACTATTTCAAATTTATATCTTGCATTAGAACATGATTTAGAAATAATTCCCGTTATGAACAAGATTGATTTGCCTTCTGCTGAGCCTGAAGTTGTAAAAGATCAAATTGTTGATTTAATAGATTGTGATAGATCAGATATAATTTCTGTAAGTGCTAAAACTGGTGAGGGTGTTTCGTTAATTTTAGATGAAATTATACATAAAATTTCCCCGCCAAAAGGAGATTCTAAAAGCCCTTTGCAAGCAATGATTTTTGATTCAGTATATAATACCTTTAGAGGTATTGAAGCTTACTTTAAAGTAATTAATGGGGAAATTAACAAAGGAGACGAAGTGAAATTTATGGCAACAGGCATGCAATACAATGCTGATGAAATTGGTGTTTTAAAACTAAATAAAGTACCTAAAAATACTATAAAAGCTGGTGAAGTAGGGTACATTATTTCAGGTATTAAAGATGCAAGAGAAGTAAAGGTAGGTGACACCATAACAAAAGTTAGTTTTCCAGCTGAAAAAGCTATTCAGGGATTTGAAGAAGTTAAACCAATGGTTTTTGCAGGAATTTATCCTGTTGACACTGAAGATTTTGAAGAGTTAAGAAGTTCTATGGAAAAACTTCAGCTTAATGATGCTTCATTAACATATGAACCTGAGTCATCTGCTGCCTTAGGATTTGGATTTAGATGTGGTTTTTTAGGTATGTTACATATGGAGATTATCCAAGAAAGACTTGAAAGAGAATTCAATATGACTGTTATCACTACTGTTCCGAACGTATCTTATTATGCATATACAAAAAAAGAAGAAAAATTAATTATTCATAACCCTTCAGATTATCCTGATCCAAGTACTTTAGATAGAGTACAAGAGCCATTTATTCGTGCTCAAATCATCACAAAATCAGATTTTATTGGTTCTGTTATGACTTTATGTATTGAAAAAAGAGGAGAATTGAAAAATCAGGTTTACCTAACAACCGACAGGGTAGAGTTAACTTTTGAAATGCCCTTAGGAGAAATTGTTTTCGACTTTTATGATAAATTAAAGTCTGTTTCAAAAGGTTATGCATCTTTTGATTATTATCCAATTGAATATAGAGTATCTAGTTTAGCCAAACTTGATATTCTATTAAATAGTGAGCCTGTTGATGCCTTGTCTGCACTAGTTCATAAATCAAATTCATATACTTTAGGTAAAAAACTATGTTCAAAGTTAAAGGAACTCATTCCAAGGCAACAATTTGATATTGCAATACAGTCTGCAATTGGTTCTAAAATTGTTTCAAGAGAGACAGTAAAGGCTTTAAGAAAAGATGTTACTGCAAAGTGTTACGGCGGAGACATTACTCGAAAAAGAAAACTACTTGAAAAACAAAAAAAAGGAAAGAAAAGAATGCGACAAGTTGGAAATGTCGAAATACCACAAAAAGCTTTCCTATCTGTCCTACAATTAGATGATTAATATTTAAACATGGGAAGAGCATTTGAATTTAGAAAAGCACGAAAGCTTAAGCGTTGGTCAAAAATGTCCAAAACGTTTACTAGAATTGGAAAAGATATTGTTATGGCTGTTAAAGAAGGTGGGGGGGATCCAGATACCAATTCTAGATTGAGACAAGTTATGCAAAATGCTAAAAATGCTAATATGCCCAAAGAGAATGTTTTACGGGCTATTAAAAAAGCCAATAGTAAAGATATTGCAAATTATGATGAAATTAGTTTAGAAGGTTACGCAGCTCATGGAATTGCTGTTTTCATAGATTGCGCAACAAATAATAATAACAGAACAGTAGCTGATGTTAGATCTTATTTTAGCAAAACTAATGGAGAATTGGGTAAAAATGGTTCTTTAGAATTTATATTTGATAGAAAAGGTGTGTTTACTGTTTTAAATGAAAACATAAATATAAATTTAGAGGATTTTGAAATGGAGCTTATTGATGGTGGATTAGAAGAGCTTTTTGAAGAAGAAGATATTGTTACAATAATATGTAATTATTTAGATTTTAATAATATGCAACACAAAATAGAAAGCTTGAACATTAATATTGAAAAATCTGAACTTCAAAGATTTCCTAATTCAACTAAAGAAATTTCTGTCAATGATGCAAAAGATGTTTTAAAACTGTTAGATTTGCTTGAAGACAATGATGATGTGCAAAATGTATTTCATAATATGGAGATGACAGAAGAAATTTTAAACTTTATTAACTTAGAATGAATGTATTAATATTAGGTAGCGGAGGTAGAGAAAACGCCTTTGCGTGGAAAATTGCTAAAAGCAGCTCCTGCGGTCAATTATATATTTGTCCAGGAAATGCTGGAACTAGTATGCTTGGAAAAAATATTAATATTTCTTTAAACAATTTTGATGAAATAAAAACATTTGTGTTAAATAAGAATATAGACATGGTAATTGTTGGGCCAGAAGACCCACTTGTAAATGGAATTTATGATTTTTTCAAACAAGATGATTTATTAAAAAAAATATCTGTTATTGGGCCATCAAAAAAAGGAGCTCAGCTTGAAGGAAGCAAAAAATTTGCTAAAGAATTTATGTGTCGTTACGCAATACCAACTGCAAAATATAAATCGTTTAATCAAAATAATTTATCGGATGGTTTTAAATTTTTAGAATCACTAGAAGGTCCTTACGTTCTTAAGGCTGATGGACTAGCTGGCGGAAAAGGAGTAGTTATTATTAATGATGTTGAAGAAGCGAAAAAAGAATTGTCTTCGATGATTTTAGATGGTAAATTTGGAGCCGCATCGAAAACAGTTGTTATTGAAGAATTTTTAGATGGTATTGAAATGTCCGTCTTTATACTTACAGATGGTGACTCATACAAAATTCTTCCATCAGCTAAAGACTACAAACAAATTGGCGAAAATAATACTGGTCTTAATACTGGAGGTATGGGTGCTATTTCTCCAGTACCTTTTCTAGATAGATTTTATCTTGAAAAAATTGAAAATGAAATAATAAAGCCTACAATTTCAGGTTTAAAAAAAGAAGATATTGAATATGTTGGGTTTATATTTTTTGGTCTTATAAATGTTAAGGGTGAACCAAAAGTAATAGAATACAATGTTCGTATGGGTGATCCTGAAACAGAAGTTGTGATTCCAAGAATAAAATCAGATTTGCTCAATTTACTTAAAGGAATTAAAGATGGAACTTTTAGTGAAAAAGATCTTAATATTAGTGATGATATTGCTGCTACAGTTATGTTAACATCAAGTGGGTATCCCGAAGAATATTCTACAGGTCATAAAATATCAGGTTTAGATGATGTAGATGGCAGTATAGTTTTTCATGCTGGGACGAAATTTAAAAATGAGAACATAATTACTAGCGGAGGAAGAGTTATGTCCATTACATCATTTGGAAAAACAATGGACGGTGCATTAAAAAACGCTTACGAATCAGTTGACAAAATTAATTTTAAAGGAAAATATTATAGAAATGATATTGGCTTCGATTTATGATGATGCGTGCTCCTCATTATTTTTTCTATGCTTTAACATTTGTAACGTCCAAACAACCAAAAACACAAAAATAATTACCATATATATATAGTTAACCGTATTTCCTAACATTTCAATATATTGAAAAATAAATTGAAAAAAATCAGCTATAGCATACCAAATATTATCCATTTTTTTTTTATTTACAGATACAAAATTAAATAATTATTTTTAAATAGTAATGTTACTTCGCAATCTAATAAATCCCAAACCACACATCGTTGTTTTTTTTATTATATTTTGGTGTTTATTAATATTTATCCCTTTAATTAATAGTCCATTTGATAGCATCTTTAAACATGATTGGTTGTCGCCTTTTTTTATCTGCATATTAAGTTTGCTTTTGCCCGCATTTAATGCATTAGGGCTTAACAACCTTGTTTGTGAAAAAAATATAATTAAAAAAAATAATTTAATTACTGGATTTGTATTTCTATTTTTGTCTGTTCCTTTTTATGATTGCATTAATGAGTGGTTTATTTCATTTTTTTTATTATTCTTTTTAAAATATCTTTTTGAGTGTTACCAAAAAGATGAACCTTTTAAACAAATTTTTAACTCAGGCTTTATTATTGGTTTATTAACTCTAATATACCCTAATATCTTTTTTATTTCATTTTTGATAATTATAACTTGTTTAAATTATGGAAATGTTTCATATCGAATAATTTTATCGTATTTGATTGGGGTTATAATTCCTGTTATTTTTTATATTTCTTATATCATAATGTTTGATTATGATTTCACATCATTTAAAATTAATTTTTCATATAGTCTAGAAATCCCCGACTTGCAAAATAAAGAGCCTGTGAAAATTTTATGGCTATCAATAGTTTTTTTTGTTAGTTTATTGTCTATTAATGAACTTTATAGGTGGTTATATAAAAAAGGGTTGCAATCAAGAAAAAGCTTTATAATTATATTTTTTTATTTATTACTAGCCTTTTTATTATTTCTTGATTCATTTAAATATGGGTACTTTGTTATTACTCCTTTAAGTATAATAATTGGTAATTATTTTACTTATACAAAAAGAAGATCCTTAGCAAATATTCTCTTTTTTACATTTTTAGTAACTTCTGTTTTTTACAGAGCTTCTATAATTATTTAATGTACATTTGTAAAAAAAATCATATGAAATTTGGAGTTGTAGTATTTCCCGGTTCAAATTGTGACATGGACATGATATATGTGTTAGAAAAAATATTGAATACAGAGGTTGTTAAACTTTGGCATAAAAATACAGATTTACAAGAAGTAGATTGCGTTATACTACCTGGTGGATTTTCTTATGGAGATTATTTACGTTCAGGAGCAATAGCAAAATTTTCTCCGATTATGAAAGAAATTATTGGTTTTGCAAATGCAGGAGGTCTTGTTATTGGTATTTGTAATGGATTTCAAATTTTAACTGAATGTGGCCTGCTTCCAGGCGCATTGCTTCATAATAATTCTCATAAGTTTATTTGTAAAAATGTTTATCTAAAAACTGTAACGCATAAATCTTTGATTTCTGGATACTCCAAAAAATCTATTTTAAAAATTCCTATTGCTCATGCTGAAGGAAGGTTTTATGCTGATGATAAAACTGTTAGTGATCTAATTAAAAATGACCAAATAATTTTTAAATACTGCGATCAAGATGGAAATGTAAATAATGAAGTGAATCCAAACGGATCACTAAATAACATTGCTGGTATCTGCAATTTAGAGCGTAATGTTTTTGGTATGATGCCACACCCTGAAAGAGCAGCTGATACCAATTTATCTAATTGTGATGGTAAATTTTTATTTGATAATCTTATTCAAAAATTCACATACTGAAAAAGCCTAATATCATAAATTGGATGTGTTTTTATAAAAATAGAGAATAATAAAAATTCGCATCAATACATATTTTTTTAATACCTCAGTTAAATCGTTTTTGTTTTTTTTTTAACAATTTAAGTTAATAAATATTTTAGTTTTTTTCACACACAAAATTGGACTTTTAAATTATAAATTAAATATTTGTGGTGTTGTTTATCAATTTTCCTTTTTGCTAAATAAACTGTTGCGGTTGATGTAAATGAATTTAGCAAATCGGAGCGCCAATTTTTATAAAATGTACTTGATTATTAGCAATTTATTGTTAATAACGATTCAAGTCACGCTGTTTATAAATCTTGTTAAATTGTAAATTTAGTTTTTTAAAATTTATTTAATAATATTATGCAAATCAAAGAAATTTTTAAGCGCAATCACACCAAAATGCCGTTTCAAATTGAAAAGATTACAGAAGCTATACTAAAAGCAATGTTATCGGTAAAAACCGGCTCCCCTAAAGATGCAGAAGAAATTGCTAGCCAAGTCTATAGAAGTTTAACTGAGAGAAGAGTTAGTATACCAAATTATGTTCCAAATGTTGAAGAGATTCAAGACATAGTTGAACAAACTTTAATGAAAAGTGAATTTTTAGATGTTGCAAAAGCTTACATACTATATAGAAATATTCAGTCGAAAAAAAGACAAAGAAATATTTTTGAAAGAAGAATTACTCTCAAGCCCTTTGAATATCCGGAACTTTATGAATATGTTCCAGCTATTAGGCATTCATATTGGATTCATACAGAATTTAACTTTACGAGTGATATTCAAGATTTTAAAACTCATTTGACTGAGACTGAAAGAAATGCAATCAAAAACGCAATGCTTGCTATTTCTCAAATAGAAGTTGCTGTTAAAAATTTTTGGGGAGATATTTATCATAAAATCCCTAAGCCAGAAGTTGGGGCTGTTGGCTCTACATTTGCTGAAAGCGAAGTAAGACATACAGACGCATATTCACACTTAATTGAAATATTAGGTTTAAATACAGAGTTTAAAAATTTGAAAAAAAATCCTGTTATCATGAAAAGAGTGCGCTATCTAGATGCGGCACTTGTTAGCTCAAAAAGTGAAAATGACAAAGAATATACAGAAGCAATATTATTGTTTTCATTATTCATTGAGCATGTATCTTTATTTTCTCAGTTTTTAATAATAATGGCTTTTAATAAACACAAAAATATGCTTAAAGGGATATCTAATGTTGTTGAAGCCACATCAAAAGAGGAACAAATTCATGGGGATTTTGGTATTGATTTAATTAAAATAATTAAACAAGAAAATCCTCAGTGGTTCGATATTAAGTATGAGTTTAATGTACAGAATATGTGCAAAACCGCATACGAAGCTGAAAGTGCAATTATAGATTGGATTTTTGAAAAAGGTGAAGTTGATTTCTTACCAAAAAATCAAATCAAAGAATTTATAAAAGATCGTTTTAACAGATCCTTGTCAAGCATTGGTGTGAAAGAAGTATTTGAAACAGATTCTAATCTATTAAATGAAACTGAATGGTTTAATGATGAAATTATCGGCACTAAGCATGTTGACTTTTTTGTTAAACGATCCATTAATTACAGTAAAAAAACCCAAAGTATAACCGCTCAAGACTTATTTTAAAGATATGCGAAACACTAAAACAGATTTAGGAAAAAACAAATTTATAGACAACAAAAAAGACTCAGAATACGAATACCTTATAGAAGCGAGGTCAAAAGCGGTAAATGAAAAAAGAAAAAATACTAGCTTTAATTGGTTAACTGAACACAGTAGAAATTTTTTAGCAGCAGGATATGTTAAAAAAGGTGTTAAACCAGAAGAAAGAATTAGAGAGATTGCAAATAGAGCCGAAGAAATACTAAAAATTCCTGGATTCAGTGATAAGTTTTTTAATTACATGGAAAAGGGTTATTATTCACTTTCTTCTCCTGTATGGTCAAATTTTGGAAAAAAGAGAGGTCTTCCTATCAGCTGTTTTGGATCAAACATTGCCGACGACATGGGAAATATTTTATATACCCAATCAGAAGTAGGTATGATGTCTAAACTTGGTGGGGGAACATCCGGCTATTTTGGTAATGTCAGACATCGAGGAGCAAGTGTTAAAGATAATGGTGAAGCATCAGGTTCGGTACATATTATGCAGTTGTTTGAAACTATGGTTGATGTAGTCAGTCAGGGATCTGTACGCCGAGGGCGCTTTTCACCATATTTACCAGTTGAACATCCTGATATTTCAGAGTTTCTTGATATTGGAACTGAAGGAAATCCGATACAAGAACTTACTCATGGAGTATCTGTTACTGACAAATGGCTACAAGAAATGATAAATGGAGATGTGGAAAAGCGTACAATTTGGGCTAAAGTACTACAGAGGCGAGGTGAAATTGGCTATCCGTATATATTTTTTAAAGATAATGCTAATAATGGAGCTCCAGAAGTATACAAGAAAAATAATTACACAGTCAACGCAAGTAATTTATGTACTGAAATAATGTTGCCGTCAAATGATGAATGGTCTTTTGTATGTTGTTTATCATCCATAAACGTTTTACATTATGATGATTGGAAAAATACAGATGCTGTTGAAACTATGATTTACTTTTTGGACGCCGTAATAAGTGAATTTGTTGAAAAGCTAGATGTTTATAAAGATTCTTCCGATTTAGATGATCAGCAAACCTTCTTATTTATGAAAAGAGCATATAACTTCGCGAAAGATCACAGAGCTTTAGGGCTAGGTGTATTAGGCTGGCACTCATTATTACAGTCTAAAATGTTTTCTTTTAACAGTCAAGAGGCTTACAATCTAAATACAGAAATATTTAAATTTATAAAAATCAAATCCTATGAAGCATCAGCAAAATTAGCTGAAATGTATGGTGAACCAAAAGTTTTATCCGGTTCTGGAAGAAGAAATACAACATTAAACGCTATTGCTCCAACAACATCATCAGCCTTTATTCTTGGGCAAGTTTCTCAAGGAATTGAACCTATTTGGTCAAATATTTATGTTAAAGATATTGCAAAAACAAAATCAACTATCAAAAATCCTTTTTTGGTTAAATTACTTGAATCAAAAGGAAAGAATACTCAAGATATATGGAGAAATATTAGAGATAAGGATGGTTCTGTTCAGCATCTAGATTTTTTATCTGATAATGAAAAAGATGTATTCAAAACCTATGCTGAAATTGACCAAATGGACATAATTTATCAAGCTGCTAATAGACAAAACTATATTGACCAAGGACAGTCAGTCAATCTTATGGTTCACCCTAGCATGCCGACAAAAGAAATAAATAAATTGTATATTACAGCTTGGAAACTTGGTTTAAAATCTTTATACTATCAACACAGTATGAACGCAGCACAGCAGTTTAAGCAAAAGAAAGAATGTGCTTCTTGCGAAGCATAATATTGCAAGTATAAGTATTTAGCAGTCAAATTATTTGATTAAAATTTGTTTTTTATTTTTATGTGATGAAATTACAAGAATCCTTTGTTATTTTACTTTTATTAGTTTTATATAGTTGTGCCCAAATTGTAAGTCCTACCGGTGGAGAAAAAGACATTACAAAACCTAAACTAGTAAACACATCTTTAGAAAAATATAATAATGATCTGAAAATAAAATTTCAGTTTGATGAAAGTATACAGTTAAATAACTGGAACGAACACTTCTATATCTCACCACCAGTTAATAGTACGATTGAAAAAAAAATAAAAAGCAACCTTCTTTTACTTAGTTTTAGCGATTCATTATTTAATAAAAAAACCTATAATTTATGTCTTAACAATGCTATAAAAGATATGACGGAAGGAAATATAATCGACAGCCTAAATTATATTTTAAATCTTGAAGGTTTAATTGATACTATTAAACTTTCAGGAAAAGTCTTGGAAGCAAAGTCTTTAAAGCCTTTAAAAAAAATATGGGTTGTGTTACATGAAAACAATATTTTAGACTCTCAACTGTTTGAAAAAACTCCTGAATTTGTAACTAAAACAAATGATGACGGTAATTTTATTTTTCCAAATTTGCCAAATAAAAAAAAATATAAGCTTTATGCATTAAATAAAACAGAATATTTTTATGATAATAAAAATATTGCGTTTTATGATAAAAGTATTGAAACAGGAATAGATACTTTTGTGGAACTCTTTAGTTTTAATTTGTCTGACACATTATACCACAAAAATGACACAATTAATAATGTTTTAAACGATTCAACTCTAAATCTTATAAGTGGAAATATCATTGTAAATTCGAATTTATTAACGCCTTGTATATTACAGCTTATTGAACATGAAACACTTGTTCGTGAAGAATATTTTTACAAACATCCTTTTATTATAAAAAATGTTTTACCTGGTTCATATAATCTTAAATACATCGAAGATGCTGACTTGAACAAAAAATGGTCAAACGGAAGTTTACAAAATAGACGACAACCAGAACGAGTTTTTATATATAACAATAAGCTTTTAATTAGAGAAAATTGGGACCTTGAAATAGACTGGAACGTTAAAGATTAAAATATTCTTTATCGAGATCTTTCAAAAAATTAAATTTATTTTTTTGTGTCTCATATATTTTTTTATTTAATGTTACTGTCAAGATTTCTTCTTTACTTTTTTCACATGAACCTATTTTTTTTCCAAAAATGTCAATTGCTTTTGAATTGCCATCATAAATAATATTATTACTATCTTTTCCTGTTCGATTTACCCCTATTGAAATACATTGATTTTCTATTGCTCGTGCCTTAAGCAAAGTGCTCCATGATTCTATTCTCTTTTCTGGCCAATTTGCTAAAAAAATTAATACGTCGTAATTTTCTATATTTCTTATAAAAGCTGGAAATCTTAAATCATAGCATATTAACGGACAAATTTTCCAACCATCTTGTTCAATGATAATTTTATCATTTCCTTTACTCAGATATTTGTCTTCTTTGGCAATAGAAAACAAATGTTTTTTGTCGTACGTAAATATTTCAAGAGATTTTTTTATCCATACTAAACGATTATAAATTTTTTTATTTTGTCTTATCATTAGTGTTCCTACAACTGAACAATTATATTCTTTTGAAATATTTTTCATCCACTTAATTGTAGGACCGTTCATGTTTTCAGCCAAATCGATTTTTTCTGGCAAAAAAGATGTATTAAACATTTCTGGTAACAAAATAACATCCGTATAAATTATTTTTGAAAATAGCTTTTCTAATTTTATGAGATTTTCTTTTTTATTTTCAGATATGTTGAATTGAACTAAACTTATTTTTAAATTGTTTTTCATTTTTTATTTATGTCTGTTAAATTTTAAAATGATCTTTGAAAGAATATATGAACTTTTCAATCTCTTCTTTATTATTATAAGCTTGGACTGATATTCTAAATAAGGTGTTATCATTCCAACTAAAAAATGGTATTTGTATTTTATATTTTGTGTAAAATTCAATTTGATTTGATAATAAATCTCCTTTAAAGTCAAATAAATAAGAGCTCATTTGCCCAATAAAAGACGAATTAGCTAAGGGTTTTAAATTTAATTCATGCTGAATTTTATTAATTGCCCACAAATTTAATTCTCTACACTTTTTTGCTTTTTCATTCCAACTATACCTTTTTAAAAAATTTATTGTATCCGGAATTGTTAAATATGCAGAAATATCATTAGTCCCTTGCCATTGTAAATAATCTAAAAATTGTGATGAACTAGGCTTGTCAGAATCATAACCCCAGCTAATAACTAATGGTTCAATTACAGCTTGTTGTTGTTTTTTTGCATACAAAAAAGCTACTCCTTTTGGTGAACACATCCATTTATGACAAGCTCCGCAATAAAAATCTGCATCTAAATCTTTTAAATCTAAATTTATATGCCCTGGAACATGAGCGCCATCAATTATTGTGATGATATTTTTTTTCTTTGCAATTTCACATATTTCTTTTACCGGAAAAACAAGTCCAGTTGGGCTTGTGATGTGACTTAAGAAAATTATTCTTGTTTTTTTTGTAATCCCTTTTAAAAATTCATTTATAAAAAATTCATTTGTAGTTAGTGGAACTGATATTTTCTGATTAATGTAAATGACACCTGTTTTTCTTGATAAATACTTCCATGCTTTATCCATCGCACCATATTCATGATTAGTTGCTAAAATTTCATCTCCTTTATTTAATTTTAAACTTCGTAAAACAGTATTTAGTGCGGTTGATGGATTAGGAAAGTATACTAGATCATCTTTGTCACAATTTACATAAAGAGATAAAGCTTTTCTTGATTTTTCTAGATTTTTGATAATATCAAATGCTAAATGTTTTACTGGTTCTTTTTCTAATTCTTTTTTAAAATTAAATTGGGTGTTTAATAACTCTTTAGGACATGCACCAAAGGATCCATGATTTAGATAGGTCACATTTTGATCTATATGAAATAAAGATTTTATTTCTGTAGATCCTAATCTCATACTACTGTTTCTTGTTAGATATTGAGCCTTTAACGAATTCTCTGTTTAACGTGGCAATATTTTCTAGTGATATTCCTTTAGGACATTCTACCTCACAAGCACCCGTATTACTACAATTTCCAAAACCTTCTTTGTCCATTTGTTTAACCATATTTAATACCCTCTCAGATGATTCAACTCTTCCCTGAGGTAACATCGCATATTGAGTAACTTTTGCAGATACAAATAGCATTGCAGAACTGTTTTTACATGTTGCCACGCATGCTGCACACCCAATACAAGTTGCTGCATCGAATGATTTATCGGCATCTTTCTTTGGAACAGGAGTTAAATTAGCATCTTGCGTGTTTCCTGATGTGTTTACTGAAATATACCCTCCTGCCTGTTGGATTCTGTCGAATGCGCTTCTATCAACTATTAAATCTTTAATAATCGGCAGAGCTTTAGCTCTCCATGGCTCAATATAGATGGTTTCGCCGTCTTTAAATTTTCTCATATGCAACTGACACGTAGTAATTCTTGAATCGGGACCATGAGCTTTTCCGTTTATATACAATGAACACATACCACATATTCCCTCTCTACAGTCATGATCAAATGCAACCGGTTCCTGACCTTTCTCTAGCAAATCATTATTTAGCATATCTAGCATTTCTAGAAAGGAAGAGTCTTTAGAAATATTTTCTACGTTATAGGTAACCATTTTACCCTTTTCCTTTCTGTTTTTTTGCCTCCAAACTTTTAATGTTAAATTCATGTTTTTTTATTTATAACTTCTTTGTTTTAATTCTACGTCATTAAATTCTAAGTGCTCTTTATGCAAAATTGCATCAGATGGTTGTCCTTTATATTCCCAAGCTGAAACAAATGAGTAATTAACATCATCTCTCTTGGCTTCTCCTTTTTGAGGACCATCTTTTTCAACAGATTCTTCCCTATAGTGCCCTCCACAACTTTCATTTCGTTCTAAGGCGTCAATAGCAAAAAGCTCTCCTAATTCCAAAAAATCAAGCACTCTAGTTGCCTTTTCAAGTTCTTTATTCATACTGTACAAATCACCTGGTATAAAAACATCTTTCCAAAATGATTCTCTAAGTTTTTGGATATCTTTTATAGCTTTTTTTAACCCATTTTCGTTTCTAGACATACCAACATATTCCCACATTATTTTTCCAAGTTTAATATGGAAAAAATCTACCGGCTTCTTGCCTTTAACATTAATAAGATCTTGTAATTTTTTTTGGACAGAATTATATGCTTCTTCAAACTCTGGTAATTCCGTGCTAATTGGACCTGTTCTAATTTCATCTGACAAATAATCTCCTATCGTGTATGGGAGAACAAAATATCCATCAGCTAGTCCTTGCATGAGAGCTGAAGCTCCTAACCTATTTGCTCCATGGTCAGAAAAATTAGCTTCTCCTATACAATAACAACCTGGAATTGTGGTCATCAAGTTATAATCTACCCAAACTCCACCCATTGTATAATGTACGGCAGGATATATCATCATGGGTGTTTTATAAGGATTTTCATCAACAATTTTTTCATACATCTGAAATAGATTACCATACTTTGCTTCAACAATTTTTTCTCCTAGTTCAATTATCTTTGCTTCACTTGCATTATTAATTCCTAATAACAATGCTTTTTCTTCACCATATCGTTTTATTGCAGAAGAATAATCTAAATATACCGCTTCTCCTGTGCTATTCACCCCAAAACCTTCATCTATTCTCTCTTTCGCGGCTCTTGATGCAACGTCTCTTGGAACTAGGTTCCCGAAAGCTGGATAGCGTCTTTCTAAATAATAGTCTCTATCCTCCTCTTTGATCTCTGTTGGCTTTAATATTCCTTCTCTTATTTTTTTTACATCTTCTAAATTTTTTGGAACCCAAATACGACCATCATTTCTTAGCGATTCAGACATTAGAGTAAGTTTTGATTGATGATCACCACTTCTAGGAATACAAGTTGGGTGAATTTGAGTGAAACATGGATTTGCAAAAAAGGCTCCTTTTTTATGAATTTTCCATGAAGCAGTAACATTAGAACCCATTGCATTAGTTGACAAATAAAAAACATTACCGTAACCTCCACTAGCAATTACTACTGCATGAGCTGAAAATTTTTGAATTTCTCCTGTTTCTAAATTCCTTGCAATTATACCTCGAGCCTTACCTTCTACAACAACTATGTCTAACATTTCGTGCCTGTTGTACATTTTTATTTTTCCTTTGGCTATTTGCCTATTCATTGCAGAGTAGGCCCCTAATAATAATTGCTGACCCGTTTGTCCTTTTGCGTAAAATGTTCTAGAAACAAGAACCCCACCGAATGACCTGTTATCAAGCAAACCACCGTATTCTCGAGCAAAAGGAACTCCTTGAGCAACACATTGATCAATTATATTTCCTGAAACTTCTGCTAATCTATATACATTTGCCTCTCTTGATCTATAATCTCCTCCCTTTACAGTGTCATAAAAAAGACGATATATGGAGTCTCCATCATTTTGATAATTTTTTGCAGCATTAATACCACCTTGTGCAGCGATGGAGTGTGCTCGTCTTGGTGAATCTTGGTAACAAAAGGATTTGACATTATAACCTAACTCGGCTAAGGATGCAGAAGCAGAACCTCCTGCAAGTCCAGTGCCCACTACTATTACATCGATGTTTCTTTTGTTAGCAGGATTAACTAAATTTATATTATTTTTATGACTTGTCCATTTAAGTTCAATCGGGCCATCAGGGATATTTGAATTTAGTTTATTCGAGCTACTTTTTATAGTTCTAGTTTTATTAGTGCCATCAAAATCATTAACTAAAATCTTCTTTCTAAGTTCAAATAACTTTTTATTCTTTTTTGAAAATTCAGGGTCGGTTTTTAAAATTGGTAATCTTTCAGGGCTTTTATGCCAATCATTGTTCCAGTCCTTCAATTTGCACTTAACTCCGCAACTTATATTCTTTATTTTTTGCTTGTTTGAATCTTTATCAAGTTCTGAATATCTTATACAAATTTCAACAAAATCATTTTTGCTATACTCTGATTTTGGTTTTCTATAATTAATTGCAAATGTAATCTTCTTCATAATTAATAAGCTAGTTGTGCTATATAATGGTAAACTGCAATAAAAACAAACCCAGCAGGAACTGATATAGCGTAAATTATACTCAATCTTTGAATTATAGGTGTTGCAGATTTATTTCTTACTCCAACAGACTGAAAAGAAGACTGAAATCCATGCAGTAAATGAAGAGATAAAAAGATAAATGACAAAACATAAAGAATTACTCTCCACAAATCATTAAACTTATGTTTCAGTTCATCAAAATATCTAAACTCACCATAATGCATTCCGGACCAATCACCTTTAATAAATTTTGTATTTATTTCTGGAATCCAAAAGTCATAAAAATGTAAACATATAAATAAAAAGATCATCGTTCCTGTAATAATCATATTCCTACTTGACCATGATGAATTATCATTTTTATTGTAAGAATAAACTGTTGAATTTGATAATCTATTCTTAAAATCTAAAACCATTCCCATGATCAAATGAAAAATGAAACCTCCAATAAGGATTGGTTGAAGAATAAATTGGACAAATGGGTTTGTTCCCATAAAGTGAGATACCTGATTAAACAAATCTGCACTAAAAACAGACAACAAATTAATAGTTAGGTGCTGAAGTAAGAATATCATAAGAAAAAATCCTGACAAAGCCATTAGGATTTTTCTACCAATCGTCAAATAGAAGTAAAATCTAATCATTTGAGTGCAAAAATACAAAATAACACAATTGGCAAATAAAAAATACTTTTTTTTTAACACTATTTATAATTATTCTAGATAGCAAACTATATATAATTTATAAGAAATAAAGTAATAAATATTAGATGAATCTTAAGTGTTAAGAAAAACTATATGTCAATATTGATAAAATTGTTTAAATTAAAGAATAAAAAAAGAAATAATAATATAATAACTATTGATATTTATTATATTAATTCAAAATCATTATAAATAACACAATTTATTTTATTGTTTATATAAATTGTGAATTAAAAACTTAATTATTTTCTTAAAAAAAAAATAATTTAATTTTAATTTATTTATAACACCTAATACAGATATATAAAAATTATTTTATAACACATAGGTTTATTTTTTTTATTTAATTAAATTGGTTTTTTATGTAATTATTTACGTCTTAATTTTTGATAATTATTTTTTTTATTTATAACACATTGAATATAAATTTTTAAATCTTTTTATCTGTATTTTGTGAATGTTTTGTTATATTGTTAAATTTGACATCTACTTTAACAAACTACAACAATGAAATATGAATTTATAAGCAAGGATCTATTTATAAAAAACAGAAAATCTTTAATTTCTAAACTAAAAAAACATTCAATTGTAATTTTCAATTCTAATGATATTCTTCCGACTAATTCTGATGGAACAATGCCATTTATACAAAATAGTGATCTATTTTGGCTTAGTGGAATAGATCAAGAAGAAAGTATTTTAGTTATACATTATGACCCAAATAAAAAAAAGTTTGAGGAACTACTTTTTTTGAAAGAAACAAACGAACATATTTCAATATGGGAAGGAGAAAAGCTAACGAAAAAAAACGCATACAACGTTTCGGGTGTTTCAAACGTTTATTGGCTTAGTGACTTTGAAGATATAGTTGATTCGTTAATTAGCAAGTCAAAAAATATCTATTTAAATAAAAACATGCATTCAAGAGCAAATACACCAGTTCAAAGTAGAGATGACAGGTTTAGAGTTTTAGTTAAAAATAAATTTCCAAATAAAAATATTTTTGAAATAGCTCCAATTATGCAACAGCTTAGAGCAATAAAATCTGAAATTGAAGTAGATTTAATCAAAAGAGCCTGTAATATTACTGAAAAAGGATTTCGAAGAATTCTTCCTTTTATAAAACCGGGTGTCATGGAATATGAAATAGAGGCTGAATTAATTCATGAATTTATTTCAAATAGATCTTCAAGATTTGCATACCAACCAATTATAGGTTCTGGAAGAAATTCATGTGTTTTACACTACATTGAAAATAATAAAAAATGTAATGCAGGGGATATTCTTTTAATGGATTTTGGGGCAGAATATGCAAATTATGCCTCCGATCTTACACGAACTGTTCCTGTTAATGGTGTTTTTTCTAAAAGACAAAAAGAAATATATAGATCGGTTTTATACGTAATGAAAGAAGCAACTAAAATGCTTAGGCCTGGCGTTTTAATTAGTGAGTACCATACAGAGGTAGGTAAAATTATGGAGAATGAATTAATTAAGCTAAAACTACTAGATTATCACGATGTAAAGAAGCAGGATCCAAAAAAACCTCTTTACAAAAAATATTTTATGCATGGAACATCACATTTTTTAGGTCTTGATGTTCATGATGTTGGTGATTTTAAAAAACCTATTACGGCCGGCATGGTATTTACTTGTGAGCCTGGAATATATATTTTAGAAGAAGAAATTGGTATTCGTCTTGAAAACGATATACTAGTAACTGAAAATGATCCTGAAGATTTAATGAAAAACATTCCAATTGAAATTGATGAAATAGAAAGTTTAATGAACAATTAAACTATGCCGTTTGGTTATTTACTATTGAGTCCCAGCCCTTTGCGTCTAGTTGATGAGAAGAACCATCCTTAGTAATAAGATTAACTCCTTCAGACTCTCCCGTTACATATCCAATAACTGTAAAATCCGGGTCTTTTTCTATTTTTTTATAGTCTTCTTGTTTAATAGTAAATAAGATTTCGTAATCTTCTCCTCCATTTAACGCACAATATATAGGGTTTAGATTTAATTCACTTGAAAAGTTCATTACAGTATGGTCAATTGGTATTTTATCTTCGTATACATTTATTCCAACTTTAGAAGATTTAGCTAAATGTATAAGTTCTGATGATAAGCCATCTGAAACATCAATCATTGAATTTGGTTGAATTTTTATTTCTTCTAGTATTTTTAAATATTTTACAGCAGCTTCAGGCTTTAATTGTCTTTGAAGTATGTAGTCGTGTCCAGTTAAATCTGGTTGTACTTTAGGATTTTCAAGAAAAATAGTTTTTTCTCTTTTTAGTACTTGTAGACCCAAAAATGCTGCGCCAAAGTCACCTGAGGCTACGATAAGATCATTTTTTTTAGCTCCTGATCTGTACACTATTTTATTTTTTTCCGCTTTTCCTATTGCAGTTACACTAATCATTAGTCCGCTTGTTGAAGATGTAGTGTCACCTCCAATAAAATCTAAATTATATTTTTTGCAAGCAAGCTTGATACCAGAATATAACTCATCAAGCGCTTCTACAGTAAACCTATTACTTATTGCAAGGCCAACAATAATATGTTGCGCTTTAGCATTCATTGAAATTATATCTGAAACGCTAACAACAACAGATTTATAGCCCAAATGTTTTAACGGAGTATATGCTAAATCAAAATGAACACCCTCTACCAATATATCCTTAGTGATTACTTGAAAATTTTTTCCATCTAAATCGATAACTGCAGCATCATCTCCAACACCTTTAATTGTATTTTTATTTTTAATTTTTATATTCTTAGTTAAATGCTCAATTAAACCGAACTCCCCTATGTCAGAAATTGGTGTTTTTTTCTCTAATTTTTTATCAAAAAATTGCATGATTCAAATATAGATAATATATCACTATAATTTATTAATTTTGTAAATGTTATTAAAGAACTATTTTAATATGATTAATATTACAGATTCTGCAAAGAAAAGATTATTAACTCTGCTAAAAAATGAAGAAGGGAATAAAACGTATGTTCGTGTTGGTGTTGAGAGCGGAGGTTGTTCCGGCTTAAGTTATAAACTAAGTTTTGATGATATAAAAAATGAAGATGATGACTTAATAGAAAATAATGGAATAAAACTAATAATTAATAAAAAAAGTATACTCTATTTAGTTGGAACATCACTAGAGTTTTCTGACGGATTAAATGGCAAGGGTTTTGTTTTCAATAATCCTAATGCAAATAGAACTTGTGGATGTGGTGAAAGTTTCTCACTTTAATAGGTTTCTATATCTAAATTAAATTAAAAATGAATAATAATAAACAGACGGAAGAGGAATTATTAAATGAAGTAACATCAAAAGAATATAAGTATGGCTTTACAACTAATATTGAGGCGGATACTATTAAAAAAGGTTTATCAGAAGAAGTTATTCGAACTATATCTGCAAAAAAAAATGAACCCGACTGGATGCTAGAGTATCGATTAAACGCCTATAAAATTTGGTTAGAAATGGATGAACCAGATTGGGCTAATATCTCTTACGAAAAACCTAATTACCAAGACATAATATATTATTCAGCGCCAAAGCAAAAGCCGGTATTAGACAGCCTTGATGATCTTGACCCTGAAATGAAAAAAACATTTGATAAGTTAGGAATATCAATTGACGAACAAAAAAGACTTGCTAATGTTGCTGTTGATATCGTGATGGATTCAGTTTCTGTTGCTACTTCTTTTAAAGAAACTCTGTCTGAAAAAGGTATTATTTTTTGTTCAATTTCAGATGCTATTAAAGAACACCCCGAACTAGTTAAAAAATATCTTGGAACTGTTGTTCCTGTACGAGATAATTTCTTTTCTGCACTTAATTCAGCGGTTTTTTCAGATGGCTCTTTTTGTTATATTCCAAAAGGTGTCAAGTGTCCAATGGAGCTATCCACGTATTTTAGAATTAATGAAGCTGGTACAGGTCAATTTGAAAGAACTCTTCTCATTGCTGACGAAGGCGCTCAAGTAAGTTATCTTGAGGGTTGTACGGCTCCTATGCGAGATGAAAATCAATTACATGCTGCAGTAGTAGAGTTAATTGCTTTAGATAATGCAGACATAAAGTATTCAACTGTACAAAACTGGTATCCTGGTGATAAAAATGGAACTGGAGGTGTTTTTAATTTTGTGACTAAGCGTGGTATATGTCATCAAAATTCTAAAATTTCTTGGACTCAGGTTGAGACTGGATCTGCCGTGACATGGAAATATCCTTCTTGTGTTTTAAAAGGAGATAATTCTATAGGAGAGTTTTTTTCAGTTGCCGTTACCAACAACAAACAACAAGCCGACACCGGCACCAAAATGATTCATCTTGGAAAAAATACGAAAAGTACTATAATTGCAAAAGGAATATCAGCCGGCTTTTCAGATGGGAATTACAGAGGTTTGGTAAAAATAACTAAGGGAGCTACAAATTCAAGAAATTTTTCACAATGTGATTCATTGTTAATGGGAGACAAATGTGGATCACACACCTTCCCATATATTGAAGTAAAAAATAACTCGTCAAAAGTTGAACACGAAGCAACAACTTCAAAAATAGGAGAAGATCAAATTTTTTATTGTAATCAACGAGGAATTGGTACAGAAGAAGCAATTGCTCTTATTGTAAATGGTTATTGTAAAGATGTGTTAAATCAACTTCCTATGGAGTTCGCAGTAGAGGCACAAAAACTATTAGAAATTAGCCTTGAGGGATCAGTAGGATAAAAATTATATAAAATGTTAACAATACAAAACTTAAAAGCTGAAATTGATGGCATAAAAATTTTAAAAGGAATAAATCTAACTGTTAATGCTGGAGAAATACATGCCATAATGGGTCCAAACGGATCTGGAAAAAGTACTCTTTCATCAGTAATTGCAGGTAAAGAAGAGTATGAAGTTACCGATGGTAGTATTACTTTTAACAATGAAGATTTACTAGAATTAGCACCAGAAGAAAGAGCTAATGAGGGTATATTTCTATCATTTCAGTATCCTGTAGAAATTCCTGGAATATCTGTATCTAATTTTATTAAAACATCTTTAAACGAGCAAAGAAAATTTAAAAATTTAGATCCTATTGCTACTTCAGAATTATTACGACTAATGCGTGAAAAAATGCAACTATTAAATATTAAACAAGGCTATCTTTCTAGAAATATGAACGAAGGGTTTTCAGGAGGAGAGAAAAAGCGAAATGAGATTTTTCAAATGGCAATGCTTAATCCAAAGTTGTCAATTTTAGATGAGACGGATTCTGGCTTGGATATTGATGCTTTAAAAGTTGTGGCTAATGGAGTAAACACTCTTAAAAATAATGAAAATGCCACAATTGTCATTACCCATTATCAAAGATTGCTAGATTATATTGTGCCTGATTATGTACATATTTTACACGATGGTAAAATAGTTAAGACTGGCGATAAAAATTTAGCATTAAAAATGGAAGAGAGGGGTTATGAGTGGATAACTAAAGAAAAAAGTCTGTGAGTTTAGTTAAAAATTTAGAACGTTATGTGGCGAAAAACAATTTATCCTCTGCAAAAAAGAAGTTGTTTTCTTCTTTCATGAATCAAGGTTTTCCTACAACTAAAGATGAGGAATGGAAATACACTCCTCTTAAAAAAATAATTAGTTTAAATTATAGTCTTCTAGATCAAACTGATCATAAGTTAGATGCCGCATTTATTGAAGATAATAGTCTCGGTCTTAAGCACAAGATTGTGTTTTGCAATGGAAACTTATTAGAGGTGCCGAATATATCTGGATTAACTGTTTCTGACTTTTCTAATTTTGAATGTAGAAATAATGATGCTAATACGTTGCTAAACGAGGCTTTAGCTAAAAATGGTTATACTATTAAAGTTGAACCAAATATTACAATTGAAGAACCTATAGAAATTTTATTTTTCAATACTTTAGAAAACAGCTTTTCTCAGTATAGAAGTAAAATCAATGTGATGAAAAATTCAAGCATTAAGTTTGTAGAAAAAATATATGACCTGAGTAATAGTAATTCTTTAGTAAATAATTTCACAAAAATATTATGTGAAGAAAACACTAATTTAGAATTTAATAAAATCCAAAATAACACCCCTAATTCTAAGCTAATTGACTGCATGAACATTTTTCAAGAAAGAAACTCTACTGCACTTGTAAATACTTTTATTTTTGGGGGAGACTTTGTGCGCAACAATTTGAATTTCGAACAAAATGGAAAAAATTGTGAAAGTAATATGAACGGTATTTCTTTAATTGATAGAGATCAGTTAGCTGATAATCACACTTTCGTAGATCATAAAAATCCACATTGTCGAAGCAATGAAATGTATAAAGGTATTTATCTAGATAAATCTAAAGGCGTATTCAATGGCAAAATCATGGTCAGAAAAGACGCTCAGAAAATTGATGCTTTTCAATCTAATAATAATCTCTTGCTTAGTGATTTATCCTCAATTGATAGTAAGCCACAATTAGAAATTTATGCTGATGACGTTAAATGTAGTCATGGCTGTACAATAGGTCAGCTGGATCAAGAGGCTCTTTTTTACATGAGAAGTAGAGGTATTGGTATTGAAGAAGCTAAAGCCGTATTGACATACGCATTTACATCGGAAGTTATAGATAAGGTTTCAATATCTGAGTTGCAAAAATTAATAAGAGACGTATTAGCTAAAAAATTAAATGTTGATTTAGATTTTAGTTTAGTATGATTAATATTAATGCGATTCGAGAAAAATTTCCAATTCTCCAAGAGAAAATTGATGGCCATGAGTTAATTTACTTTGACAATGGAGCAACCACGCACAAACCAAAAGTGGTGATTGATGCGATATCAAACTATTATTCAACTCAAAATTCAAATGTCCATAGAGGTGTTCATCACTTAAGTCAAATTGCTACAGACTATTTTGAAGAATCTAGAAGGGAAATTAAAAAATTTATTAATTCTCGTAAAGAATGCGAGATAATTTTCACAAAAGGAACAACTGATTCTATCAACCTTGTTGCTAACGGCTATGCTTCATTACTAAAAAACGGTGATGAAGTTGTCATTTCAGAACTAGAACACCACTCTAATATTGTTCCTTGGCAAATGTGTTGTCAAAAAAGTGGAGCTAAGTTAAAGATTATAAAAATTACTGACAAAGGTGAATTAGATTTAGCTCATTTTGAAAATATTCTATCAAAAAAAACCAAGTTGGTTTCAGTTTCTCACGTGTCAAATACTCTTGGAACAATAAATCCTATTTCTGAAATAATTAAATGCTCTAGAAAGGTTGGAGCAAGAATTTTGATTGATGGAGCGCAGGCTGCGTCACACATTCCGCTAGATATGCAAAAAATTGATGCTGACTTTTATTGCTTTTCTGCACATAAAATTTATGGTCCAACTGGCGTTGGTATTTTATATGGAAAAGAAGAAGCTTTAAATGAACTCCCGCCTTATCAGGGAGGTGGTGAAATGATAAAGGAAGTCTACTTGAACAAAAGTATTTATGCAGAAATTCCACATAAATTTGAGGCAGGAACTCCAAATATTGCAGGTGTTATTGCAACAAAATATGCGGTTGAATTCATAAAAAACATTGGTTTGAAGAGTATCCATGAATACGAAAACACACTTCTGGAACATGCCACAAAAAAAATGCGGTCAATTCCTGGTATGCAAATTTATGGAACGTCCAAAAATAAAACTGGTATTATTTCATTTAATATAAAAAACATACATCCATATGATATTGGCGTTATTATTGACAAAATGGGAATTGCAATAAGAACAGGTAATCACTGTACACAACCAATTATGGATAAATACAAAATTCCAGGGACAGCAAGAATATCATTCGGTGTATACAATACTAAAGAAGAAATAAACAGGTGCATTGATGCAATAAACAGGGCTATAAATATGTTGTCATAAGATTTTTATGAACTCAATTAAAGACATAGAAAAAAGTATTGTAGAAGAATTTGAGATGTTTGATAATTGGACTCAAAAATATGAGTATTTAATTGATATTTCAAAAGAGCTTCCTAAAATGGAAAGTAATTACAAAACTGACGAGAACATAATTAAAGGATGTCAAAGTAAAGTTTGGCTACATGCTGATAGTAATAATAAGAAAATAATCTATATGGCTGATAGTGATGCGATCATGACAAAGGGAATTATTGCATTGCTAATAAGATTATTTTCAAATCAAAAATATGATGATATACTAAATTGTAATTTAGATTTTATTGAAAAAATTGGGTTAAAAGATCAGTTGTCCCAAACTCGTGCCAACGGATTGCTGGCTATGATTAAAAAGATGAAACTTTATGCCTTAACCTTTAAACATAAATACGAACATGAGCAAAACAAGTGATAAGGAATTAGAAAACTCAATAATTGCAACTTTGTCTGAAATATATGATCCGGAAATTCCAGTGGATATCTACGCTCTTGGATTAATATATGATATTAAAATATCAAAAAAAGATGTTATAATAATCATGACGTTAACTTCTCCTAATTGCCCAGTAGCAGAAAGTCTTCCGGAGGAAATTAGGTCAAAGGTTCAAAAAATCACAAAAGACCATGTTGTTGAAGTCAAAATTGTTTTTGAACCAACTTGGACCAAAGATATGATGAGTGAAGAGGCAAAGTTAGAATTGGGCATGTTATAAAAAATTATTAATGACAGAAATTATAAATAAAGTAGCAAAAAGTGGTATTATTAATATCTCTCTTGAAGATTATGTGCCCAAAGAGGATATTATTAGCTTTAATCTAAAACAATTTTTACATAATGAAGAAATTTTAATTGAGAAAGAATTTAGAACTAAAGTTAAAAGCTATAATTTTAAATCGCTTCAAAGCAAAGTTGTTGGTATTTTTTGTGACGAAAATATCATCCTTCCTATGTGGGCATTTATGCTTATTAGCTGTAATTTGAAAAAACACAATATTAAATTTTTACACGGTGATAAAAAAACTGTTTTTAATACTCTTTGGCTTAAAAATATTAAAAGTTTAGACTCCTCGGCATTTGAAAATAAACGTGTAATAGTAAATGGTTGTGGAAACATAAAAGCAAGCGAAGAAATTTATATAGCAATAACAGATAAATTATTTGGTGTTGCTAAAAGTATAATGTTTGGTGAAGCTTGCTCATCAGTACCAATTTATAAACAATAAAAAATGAACGAAAGAATTATTACAATTAACAAAAATTTAGAACCTTTTAAAGCAGACATTGTTAATCACAATCTGTACAATAGGCTCAAAAACACTAATGACATTGCAGTATTAATGGAAAACCACGTGTATGCTGTTTGGGATTTTATGTCATTATTAAAATCGCTTCAATCAATACTTACATGTACAACATCTCCTTGGAAGCCCAAGGGAGATCCTCAAATCAGACAACTTATTAATAGTATTGTATTAGAGGAAGAAAGCGATGTTGATGAACAAGGTATCGCTTCATCACACTTTGAAATGTACTTAGATGCAATGGATCAGTGTGGCGCAAACACTAAACCAGTTAAAAAATTTGTTGAGGATGTTAGCAATAATTATATTCCATTAGTTAATCATGGTGTAGATGAATTTTTAAAGACAACTTTTAATATAATCAACAGTAATGCTCCGCACAAAATTGCATCAGCATTTACTTTTGGAAGAGAAGATCTTATTCCGGATATGTTTACTGCAATTGTAAAAGAATATAATACTGATAATAAACTTGATAAGTTTGTTTATTATTTGGAAAGACATATTGAATTAGATGGAGGGGAGCATGGACCTTTAGCGCTTCAGTTGATTTCAGACTTGTGTGGAGATGATGATCAAAAGTGGAATGAAGTAGAAAGCACTGCTGTTAAATCACTTATTGCGAGAAAAAAACTATGGGATAGTATATTATCCCAGTTGTCTTAAAAACTTATCCACTTGCTTGTCTGATTTTAATATTATTTCTCTTCACTGTGTGTTTTAGTAGAACTTGACAACATAATTTTCATTTCTTTTAATTCTGACTTAGTGATGTGCCTATACTTACCTCTGCTTGTATCTAATTTAATATTCATTATTCTTACTCTTTTTAAATGTTTTACGCTATAGCCAAAATGCTCACACATCCTTCTTATTTGCCTATTCAAGCCTTGAGTTAAAACTATATTGAATGTTTTTTTTCCTGTTTGTTTTAGTACACATTTTTTTGTTAGCGTGTCTAATATTGGAACGCCCATCTGCATTTCTTGGATAAACTTTTTTGTAATCGGCTTATCGACTTTAACATCGTATTCTTTTTGGTGATTATTTTTTGATCTTAATATTTTGTTAACAATGTCTCCATCATTAGTTAAAAAAATTAATCCTTCTGAATTTTTGTCTAAACGCCCAATAGGAAAAATTCTATGTGGATAGTTAATGTAGTCAATGATATTGTTTTTCTCTCTTTTTTTATCCGTTGTACAAACAACTCCTAATGGTTTGTTGAAGGCAATATAAATTTTATCTTTAATTGCTGGTGTTATTTTTTTGTTATCAACTAAGACCTCATCAAATATTGAAACTTTATCTCCCAAAATAGCTTGTTTGCCATTAAAAAAAACTCGACCAGAGGTGATGAGCTTATCAGCTTGTCTTCTTGAACAAAAACCAACTTCAGACAAATACTTATTTATACGGCTTTTTTTTTTCATACTAGTTTAACAAAAATATACTTAATTTTTAATCTTTAATTTTATTTACACAAAAGTTGTTTCTAATAATTTTTGTAGGCAAAAATGATAAACTATTTTGTTACACTATATTTCTTTAAAAAAAGATGAAAGAACAAAATAAAGGTTAATAGGCTCTTTGATTTTTACCTTCAATATAATTGATAAACGCATTATTTAAAACCTTAATACCTCCTGGTGTTGGATAGTCTCCAGTAAAATACCAGTCTCCAGTATGCTTTGGACATGCTAAGTGTAGGTCTTTAATACTTTGATAGATAATAATGACTTCAGAAGACGAATTTTTTGGTGTTAATAACTTGGCAATTTTAGCAGATATTTCTTCTGCACTAAATGACTTATAGATTTCTTTAACATAATTTTTCATGTCTTCTTTTTTAAAGTGTTCTTGATTTTTACACTTTTCATAAACCTTATTAATTAAATCTTCTCTTTTATTTTCTTTTATTAGTTCAATAACAGCATTAAAGGCTATAAAGTCTCCAAGCTTAGCCATATCAATTCCATAACAATCTGGGTATCTAATCTGTGGTGCAGAAGACAAAACTATTATACGCTTAGGATTTAATCTGTCAAGCATCTTTATAATGGATTGTTTAAGTGTTGTTCCTCTTACAATACTATCATCAATAACCACTAGATTATCAGTAGATTTTACTGTTCCATATGTAATATCGTATACATGGGATACAAGGTCATCTCGACTATCATCAGAAGTTATAAAGGTTCTTAGTTTTGCATCTTTAATTGCAATTTTTTCAGCACGTGGTGAAATTTGCATTACTTCCTTAAGTTTTTCTTCTGAAATATTGTTTGAGATTTTTAATAGTTTATTAATCTTAACCTCATTTAGATACTCATTACAACCTTTAATTAAACCGAAAAATGAAACCTCGGCAGTGTTTGGTATATAGGAAAATATAGTGTTTTTAATGTCATTCTTAACTGCTTTTAAAACTTTGGGAAATATTTTTTTTCCAAGTTCTAGTCTTTCTTTATATATGTCAACATCATTTCCTCTTGAAAAATATATTCGCTCAAAAGAACAGCTTGTTCTTTTTAATGGTTTTCTAATTTGTTTCTCACTTATATTACCATCTTTTTTTATTATTAAAGCATGGCCTCTTTTAATTTCTTTAATTAAGTTGACATCGATATTGAAGGCTGTTTGTATGACTGGTCTTTCTGAAGTAATAACAGCTATTTCATCATCTTTATAATAATAGACTGGTCTAATAGCATTAGGATCTCTTAAAACAAATGCGTCTCCATGCCCAAGTAAACCACACATTACATAGCCTCCGTCCCAATATTTTGCAGAAAGTTTTAAAATTTCCTGAATATCTAAAGAATTTTCTATGACGTTTGTAATCTCTTTTTTACTAAACTTATTTTTATTTTCATAATAAATCGCATCATTTGCTTCATCTAAAAAATGACCTATTTTTTCTAGTATTGTAATTGTGTCAGATTTTTGTTTTGGATGTTGGCCTAACTGAACCAGTTGGTCAAAAAGCTCATCAACATTTGTCATGTTAAAATTACCTGCTAACACTAAATTTCTTGTTTTCCAGTTATTTTGTCTTAAAAATGGGTGGCACTGCTCTATTGTGTTACCACCAAAAGTTCCGTAACGTAAATGACCAAGAAAAACCTCTCCAGTAAAAGGCATATTTTCTTTTAACCAGTGTGGATCCTTTAATTTTTTTGGATTTGTTTTTTCTAAATCGATAAATCTTTGATTTATATTTTTAAAAACATCTTGTATAGGATTAGGCGCTATTGATCTTTTTCTACTAATAAATCTTTTCCCTGGTGCAATATCAATTTTAACATTAGCAATTCCAACACCATCTTGCCCTCTGTTGTGTTGTTTTTCCATCAAAAGATACATTTTATTAAGCCCATAAAACGCTGTGCCATATTTTTTATGATAGTACTCTATAGGCTTAAGTAGTCTCAGCATTGCTATCCCACACTCGTGTTTTATTAATTCACTCATTAATTAATTTGATATTAAAATTTTGTTTAATTCACTAATATTTGGGTTGGTATATACTTTGTCATCAACTTCTATTGTAGGTATAATTTTTTTACCATGATTTATTTTTTTAACAAATTCACTTGCTTTTTTGTTATTTGTGATTATAATGTATTCGTAATTTATTTTTTTTGAATCTAAAAATTTTTTTATATTCAAACAATCTATGCACCAATCTGCCCCATAAACCTTAATTTTCATAGATAACTGCATTAAATTTATATTTTTGCCCGTTTTGAATAATTGTGCATTGCTTACAATTGGATAAATAAGTAAAAGTATATGGTTTAAATATATCAAAACCTTTGTTAACCAGCCTAAATACTCTAGAACATTCAAGAACTCCTCTCTCAGAGTATCTTTCAATAACATATTTGCTTTTTTCTTGAAAAATATAAAACCATGCACTTGCCCCAATACCTGCTAAAAATTGTGCGTTTTTATTTATATTTTTTGGTGCGATTCTTGTCATATCTCAATGCTACTAAAGTAAGCTTTTAATTTACTTTTACTTATTATTTTAAAATTATCTTTATCAACAATATAATAAGTGTTATTTAATATGCTTACGTTTCTCTTTGGCGAAGGAGATATACAAAAAGGAAATCTTAGCCTAATTTTTTTTAAAAAAGGTGGCAACGATCTTATTGCTAAAGATGCTGTAAATCTTGAACAGTTTGTTCCTCCATAAACAAACGGACCATATTTTATCATCCCTTTGTTTTGAAGTTTTTTAGCATAATTATAAGGTTCCAAAAAATCTACTTTTGACAATACTGATGCATATAACTTTCCTTCACCATGCGTTGATTTTAATTTTGAAAGTAACACTAAAATTTCATTTAAATTTACTATTTCACCTGATTTAATCTCAACCCTTGGTAATACTAAATCTGGATCTGTTTCTTCATCTCTTACTCGTCCATAACCCACCGGTGTGTGATAACGACCAAAATCAAAATAATAGGCTTTACTTTCTTTTGAATTAATCAATACTGCTGCAGAGTGACCAACTCTATATTTTCCATTAACTGAAAAAATTTTATCATACCAAGCTCCTGCAGCTCTAACATGTCCTTCAGGCCAAGCTAACATTATAATATAATCGCTTTGCATCTACTTTTTTTTGATTTTATCTTTGTTTTTTTCACAAAAATCCTCCAAAATTTTAAAAAAGTTTTTGATTTCTTTTATTGTGTTTTGTGCGTTTATGGTAACTAATCTAATAAACTCCTGTTCTCTAAACTTTCCATAACCAATCATTAAAACACTGTTTTTATACAAAAGAGAACATAAGTCGACAGGGTCATAGTCTTTGTAATTAAAACAAATCGATAGTGACGACTCTAAACTATATAAATTGTAGTCTTTATTTGAGCTAACATAATCGTAGGCATATTTTGCTAAATCAAATTCATGATTAACTATTTTTTCAAGACCTTTGGTGCCGATAGACTTCCATAAAGTCCAAAATTTCAAAGCATTATTCCTTCTTCCACACTCAAAAGATGTTTGGCCAAGATTATAATCATTATCGTGTGTTTGATATAAATATGATGCTTCATTACTAAAAGAATTATATAAGTGCTTTTTTTTTCTTACTACTAAAATCGATGTGCTAAGCGGCGCTCCTAATGTCTTGTGTGCATTAAAGCAAAAAGAATCTGTCTTTTCAATCCCCTTAATTAATTTTTTGTACTTTTTTGAAAAGATTACTACCCCTCCAAATGCTCCGTCTAAATGAAGCCATATATTATTTCTTTGGCAAATTTTTGCAATATCCTCTACATTATCAAACGCACACAATACTGTAGTCCCTGCTGTTGCATTCAAATAAAATGGTGTATATCCCGAGTCAATATCTTTTTCAATCAAAACTTTTAAAGCCTTAACACACATTTCACCTTTAGTGTTAGTTGGGACAACTCGCACATTTTTTTTTCCAATACCCGCAAATGATGCGTTTTTATATACTGAATAATGTGTGTTTTCAGATGTGTATATAATTAAATTTCCCGCTAAACCATGGTCCTTGATTTTTTTATCTACTCTATCTCTAGCCATTATTAAGGACATAAAATTACTCATAGATCCTCCTGTTGGAAATGTGCCTCCAAAAGAATTTTTATAACCTATTATTTCGCAAACGTTTCTTATTATTTCTTTCTCAATTCCAACTTGTACTCCAGCAATTTTATATGTTGCCATTGAATTATTAATAAATGATGCGAGTAAATCTCCTAAAACAGCTTTGCTGTGTCTCCCACCATATAGCTGGTTAAAAAATAACCTTGAAGATGATTTTGGAGATTTTAAAAGGATTTCGCGTATACTTTTTTTAAACTCAACATCAGATAATGACTCGTATTCCAAACTAAGATCAATAGCCTTGTGCATGAATTCAGGTGCAACTGTTTCGCTTACCGGAACTTTTTTTTCTTCATCCAAAAAATCTTTGATCAAAAGATTAAATAAATCTAAGTCTTTTTTAATGTCGTTGTTCATTTAAATAGAATTATTGCAAAAGTAGAAAAATTGTTCGCTTTATTATTGTACTATCTTGTAATTATCTTGGTGAACTTATAAGAAAATAAATCTCTTTATGTTTATACTTTAGTTAATATTTGTAGTTTATTTGTATTTTTGTAAGTATGAAAAGGATTATTTCTTCACTAATAATTTTCCTGGTGTGTATAATTCAAGTTAATGCTCAAATAGTTATTAACGAATACTCCGCTGCAAACTATGATTCCTTTCAAGATAATTATGGGGAATATGAGGACTGGTTTGAACTTTATAATAGTTCCGCTACTCCAATTGATCTAAATGGCTGGCAGTTGTCAGATAAAGCAGATGAACCAAACAAATGGATTGTTCCCGGATCACTGGTTATACCTGCTAACGATGTTTTAGTTATATTTTGCTCTGGAAGAAATGAAATTGCAGCCACCGGCGATGCACACACAAACTTTAAACTTACGCAAACTACTGGTAATGAGGTAATAATACTTTCTGATGCAGCTGGGGTTTTTCAGGATTCTATTCGAGTTATTGCAAACCAAACCTCTCACTCAAGAGGTAGAGAAACAAATGGAAGTCTAACTTGGTCTGTTTTCACAACAGCAACACCAGGGGCAAATAACATTAATGCACAACTAGAATATGCCACCACACCTGTTTTCTCTCAGTTAGGCGGCTACTACAATGCTTCTGTAAACATAACCATTTCTTCTCCGGATCCAACTGTTACTATTTATTATACTACAAATGGAGATTCTCCTGATAATACTTCTAATGTTTATTCTGGACCAATAAATATAGCAAACACTAGCGTTGTAAAAGCAATTGCATATAGTTCAACTCCAAACATACCACCAAGTTTTATTGATTATCATACTTTTTTTATAAATGAAACGCATACGATTCCAATTCTTTCTATTTCCGGTGATGTTGGCCCTGGTGGCTTGGTAGATTTACTGGATGGAGGGTGGGGTAGCACAGGGCTTGAACCCGAGGGAACAATTGAGTGGTTTAGTGAATTAGGCGTGTTAATTGACAAAGGAGCAGGAGAATTTAATAAGCATGGTAATGATTCCTGGGCTTACGACCAAAGAGGTTTTGATTATATTATGAGAGATCAATTTGGTTACAGTAAGGATTTAAAAGATAAGCTGTTTGTTACTAAAGATAGAGACAATTTTCAAAGGTTAATTTTAAAAGCGGCAGCAAATGATAATTTTTCATTTGAAGATGGGGCTCACATAAGAGATGCATACGTACATCATTTATCACAAATTGCAGATCTTCGCATGGATGAAAGATCCGTTGCCTTCTGTGTTGTGTATTTAAATGGCGATTATTGGGGGGTTTATGATTTGCGAGAAAAGGTTGATGACTCCGATTTTTTAGATTATTATTATGACCAGGATGAGCTTTTTCCTGGCAGTGCTGGAGATATTCAATATTTAAAAACCTGGGGGGCTACTTGGACAGAATATGGGGAGGGTACTGGCCCTGGAAGTGCTGCTGAAGACGACTGGGATGATTTTGTTAACTATGTTATGGCAAATCCTATGACTAACCAAGCAAATTATAATTTGGTCAAAAGTCAATTTAATACTGGTAGTATTATCGATTATTTTTTGTTAAACGCGTATGTTGTCGCATCAGACTGGCTAAATTGGAACACCTCATGGTGGCGAGGATTAAATCCAAATGGTGATAAAAAGAAATGGAGATACTCCTTATGGGATATGGACGCAACTTTTGATCATTATATTAACTATACTGGTGTCCCAAGCACGTCTCCTACGGCAGACCCCTGCGACCCAAGTTCTTTGGGTGATCCTGGAGGACAAGGGCATGTTCCTATTTGGAATAAATTATTAACTAATAACTCTTTTCATGACGATTATATTAATAGGTGGCAAGATTTAGCAAATGGTCCATTCTCTTGCGCATCAATGGTAAGCTTATTAGACAGTATGATTAATATAATTGACCCTGAAATGCCTAGACAAATTAGTAGATGGGGAGGTGGAACATATTCAGATTGGCAAGGAAATGTTGCGGATTTAAGAAATTTTATATTAGCACGATGCGATAGTATGAACTCTGGTTTTGTAGATTGTGACAGTGCAATTACTGGAATTCACAATGTCACTGTTGAAGTTATTGGTGTTGGAGAAATTGAAATGAGTAACAATAATTTTATTAGTAATTTTAATACTCCATTCAATGATGAGCGATTTGGTGGGATTGGATTACCTTTTGAGGTTAAAAGTGGGAATTTTATATATTGGGAGGTTTTACCTTCTGGTGTTTATATTTTTGATCCTTTTGTAGATACTTTATTAATTGACTTAAAAGGCGATGTAACTGTTAGAGCTTATTTTGGGGAAACTAGAAGCATCACTTATGATATTATTCCACAAGGGACCACTACAAGTATAGATATTGATGGGCTTAATATTGGAGTTTTTCCACATACGGAAATATATTTGCTAGGAGATACAATTAATAGCGTTACTCCAAATATTGATCCATTATATGAATTTGATTTTTGGTCTACTGATAGCATAAACATAATGCCTTCTTCAACAAGTGAAACTATTTCTTTTTATGCAACTAATTCTGACACTATTAAATTACACATAAAAAAGAAACCTACAATCACATTCATTGTGAATCCAAATACAACTAACACTAGCGTTGATATCAATGGTTTAAACGTAAATATTTTTCCAACTTCTTTTACCTACAACTATAACGAATTGGTAACCATAAGTCCTAATATTGATCCAACTTTTG
>Ga0208130_1000174_pt1 | contig 34358 bp, 28 predicted proteins | sample ETNtaG_31_FD_185771 | JGI IMG/M metagenome (GOLD analysis project Ga0208130, IMG submission 185771) | Marine microbial and viral communities from oxygen minimum zone, Eastern Pacific Ocean - ETNP201310SV78 (SPAdes) (version 2) | ecosystem: Environmental > Aquatic > Marine > Oceanic ... | reverse complement strand
GCTCTTTTATTACATTCATATATGGTCTATATAAAACTACAATATATATAAATCTATACCCGTTTCAAAAATTTAACAGCTCATCCATTTCCTTATGAAGGTAAGTGAAAGTGAAATAAATTGTTATTTACTTACCGATACAGAAATTCTGGAATACGTTTCCTAAAATATCATCAGTATTTATGTCGCCAGTTATCTCCCCAAGTGATTGAATTGCAGAATTTAAGTCTACAGATAGAAGGTCTCCAGATAGTTTGTTTTTCATTCCTTTTTTAATCAGTATTATATCTTTTAGGGCACTCTTTAGGGATGAGTGGTGGCGAACGTTAGATACTATAGTTTCACTAGCATTGGACATCTTATTTACAGTTTCAATTAATTCAATTTTTAATCTGTCAATTGATTCCTTTTTATGAGTTATTATTGGTAGAGCAGGAGGTAGGAGGGGAAATTCATTCTTGATCAGAGTTCTTATTTTTTTATCATCTTTGGAAATATCCATTTTATTTTGAATAAGTATGGTTTTTTTATTAAACGCCAATATTGTTTTCAGCTGATCTAAAATGCTTTTATAATCTGTATCAGTTATATCATATAAGTATAATAAAACATTTGCTTTTTTTGCATTTTCAATAGCTCGTTTAACACCAATTGATTCAATTGAATCCTTTGTTTCTCTTAAACCTGCGGTATCAATAAATCTAAACTGAATTCCTTCAACTATTAAAGTGTCTTCAATGCTGTCTCGAGTAGTACCCTCAATATCAGACACTATAGCTTTATCTTCATTAAGTAGAGCGTTTAATAGAGAGGATTTTCCAGAATTTGGTTTTCCTAGTATTGCTACTGGGACACCGTTTTTTATAACGCTTCCGTATGCAAATGATTCAGATAAATCTTTTAATTGTTGTTCTATTTCATTTAAAAGTTTTAAAAATTCTTTTCTATCCGCAAATTCAACATCTTCCTCTGAAAAATCTAGCTCAAGAGTAATCATTGAAGCAAAATGAATCAGTTTTTTCCTTAATTCTTTAATACTCTTAGAATAACCTCCTCGCATCTGATTGATAGCTAATTCATGTGCAGCTTTAGATTCAGATGAAATTAGATCAGCAACTGCCTCAGCTTGAGTTAAGTCCATCTTTCGGTTTAAAAAAGCTCTGAGTGTAAATTCACCTGGCTTAGCCGGTACAGCTCCATTTTTAATTATTAAATGAAGAATTTCTTGAAGTATATATTTTGAACCGTGACATGAAATTTCAATAATATCTTCTCCAGTATATGAATTTGGACTTTTAAAAATTGTAATTAATACTTTATCAATTATTTGATCTCCATCTTTAATCCAACCTAGAAATGATTTATGAGAGGACTGATCAATTAATTTTATGCCTCTATATGATTCAAAACATTTTGAAGCGATTGAAATAGATTCAGAACCTGATATTCGTATAACACCAATAGCTCCTGTCCCCTGAGGAGATGCTAATGCGACTATTGTATTTTCAGATAACATTTTGTAAAAATAAAACTTTTAAAAGGTTAAATTACTCTATTGACTTGGTATAGGTTGCTCGCTTTTTATGAAGACGATGTTCATAATTCTTCCATAAAGTTTGAATTGGAGTGTTTTCCTCTAATTCAGGATTAGTTTCTACAACTTTTATATTGTATTTATTAAAAGTTTTCTGAAGCTCATTCATTATGATAGCAATAGCTCCTTTATTTTGATAATCAGGCCTCACGCCAATTAAATACAGGGATACTTTTTTAATAAACTTTTGTGCCCATAAAATTCTTAAAAATCCAAAAGGAAAAAGTTTTCCATTAATTTTTTTTAATGCTTTTGAAAACGAAGGCATGGTTATTAAAAAAGCAATAAGATTATTTTCATTATCAACAACGCATTTAATAAATTCAGGATGAATATATCTGAAATATTTTTCTTTATAATAATTTATTTGATAAGGTTGAATTGGAACAAAAGTTTGAAGTTTATCATATGTTTTTCCAAGTAAATCAAACATTTGATCAACATATGGTAAGATCTCTTTGTTTGATTTAAAATTAAGAATCTTAAGTGAATATCGATCTAAAATTAATTTTGAAAATTTTCTAATTTTTTCTGGTGATTTTTCAAAAGACGAAATTTTTATTTCATATTCTACCCATTGAGCTAGCTTTTGATAACCTAGTTTTTTTAAATGTTCAGAATAATATGGATAATTATATAATGTAATCATGGTGTTTAGTTCATCGAAGCCTTTAATTAGAATCCCTGCCTTATCCATATTTGAGAATCCTACAGGTCCTTCAATATGTTTTAAATTGTTTTTTTTTCCGATTAAAACGACTTTTTCAAGAAGTTTTTTTGAAACATTTATATCATCAATAAAATCAAACCAACCAAAACGAACCTTAGACTTTTTTATTTCATTAACTTCTATCCAATTAATAATTACAGCAATCCTTCCAACTATTAATCCATTTTTATATGCTAAAAAATAATTAGCAATTGCATTTTGAAAAACTGGATTTTTCTTTTTATTCAACGTCTCAAGTTCTTCATTGATAATAGGCCCAACCCAGTATGGATGATCTTTATATAAACTAAATGGAAATTGAACAAAATCTTTAAGATCCTCCTCACTAATAACTTCTTTAATTATGATAGATGAATTCATATACAAAGTTATTGTTTAGGTTTTTTTCTTGCATTTTTATTTCTCTTTTTCTCTTGTTTTTGAAATTTTTTAGTACTTTTTTTATTTGCTCTTTCTTCTTTTTTTAATCTTTTCTTTTCTAATTTTTCAGGATTTTTAAAATCTTTATGAAAATCAAGCCTGTATGACACCCCAGCATTTATAGAAATAAAATTAGGTGTTGTTTTTGTATTCCCTCCAATAGTTCCCTCTATTTGAAGATTATCACCAACTAAATATGCTGCTCCTGCTCTAAAAATATTATCAGAATACCTTTCGGAAAAAACACCTTGATTTTCAATATATACTGACCACAAAGGGTTAAATGTATGCGTTAAAGTAATTATGTATGTTTTTTCTAGGTATTCTGATAAAAATCTTTTTAATGAAAAATTTGTTACAAAAACCCAGGTTCCTAAAAAGTGAGATTGTGTTGCAATAGTTCCCATTAAAGTTAGTGGTGTTGGACTAGGAGCTATATAAAATAAATTTTGAAAAAATATTGGTCTAAAAAAAGTACCAAATAAGTCACCATAAGGATATGGATTATCTTCACTAAATGGATCAAAATTAGCTCCAACAGTTATCGATATTGCTGGAATTAAATGCTTCAATTTAAATCCATTATTGGCTTTCCAACTATAAACATTTACTTTTTCTTCTTTTTTAAATGGATCATAGATTAAATATTTTAATCCTAAAAAATTTTGCAAAAAACCACTTCTTTTTGTTTCAGTAGGAATGTTTGATAATTTATTTGTGAATTTATCGAACATGTACGAACCGTCATAAGTGAGTTCCAATTGTTCAAATAAAAAACCCCATCGAAGCGATAAAAAACCTACAGTTCCATTTATAGAACTTTGGTTAAAACCATCATGTTTATAATTTCTAATTTCAAATCCTGTTTCGATTTGAATCACTCCTTTACCTACTGAAAAGGCACCAATTGAATAACCTGGACGATTCGAATTAATTTGATCAGTATATTGAGATTTTACAATTTCTGTGACAAAAAAGAAAATTAGTAATAACTGTAGGTTTTTAATCCGAAACATATTACGCAATATAATTCGATTTTTTTATAAAATATAAAATTATGGATTGGCTTAATTAACAATCTTATCTATTATTTTTTCTAAATTTGATATTAATTTAATCATTGTGTTTTGAGCTCCTTACTTAAGATTTTACTTTTCATTTTTATTATCTCATACGTTATTAGACGCTTGAGTCCCTTAATACTGGGCTGGTTATTACGTGATATTTCAAGGAAAGCTTCACGTAATTCAAATAGTGCTAATCAAAACAGAAATAAGAATAAGAGTGGGAAGTCTGATAAATTAGGAGAATATATAGATTATGAAGATATTGAATAATTATCTATATAAGCATGTTCTTGTAATTTTATGCTTTGCTTTTTTCGCACAATTATTTTATTATCCATCTCTTTCTGGTAAAAAACTACTTCAATCAGACATAGTTCAATACTCTGGTATGTCAAGACAAATTAAAGAATACAGAGCCGAAAATGGTCAAAAGGAAACATATTGGATAGATAATGCATTTGGTGGTATGCCTACTTACCAATTAGGAGCAAAGTATCCAGCAGATTTTTTAGGTTTTATTCATGATTTATTTAAGCTATTGCCACGCCCCTCTTACATATTATTTCTGTATCTATTTTCCTCATATGTGCTTTTTCTAGTTTTACCAGTTGACTGGAGAACCGCAGTTTTTGGTTCCTTCGCTTTTGGATTATCAACCTATTTATTAATTATACTTCAAGTTGGTCATAATACAAAAGCTATCGCATTAGCTTATATGCCACTTGCAGTCGCAGGTTTTTTATTACTAATCAATAAAAAGTGGCTCAAAGGCTTTATAGTTAGTGTGCTAGGTCTTGGTTTAAATATAAGAGCAAACCACTACCAGATGTCCTATTACTTGTTATTTATACTAGTGTTATTAGCCTTATTTTATTTTATAGACGCATACAAGAATAAAAGCTTTAAAGTTTTTTTTAAGGGTATAGGTATATTTTCAGTTAGTGGTTTGTTATCGTTAGGATTAAATGCAACTCCTCTTTTAGCTACTTCAGAATATTCAAAATTCAGTACTCGTAATGGGTCTGAACTAGAGTTAAATCTTGATGGTAGTAAAAAAATTAAATCAAATGGTTTAGATTATGATTATATAACTGAATATAGTTACGGTATTTTTGAATCTTTGAGCTTAATTATTCCAAGAATACAGGGTGGAGGTTCTAGAGAAAATTTAGGTTCAGATTCTGAATTATATGAATTTTTAGTAAAAAAAGGTATTTCAAAGAGTCAATCGAGAGACTTTACATCTTCTGTTCCGACTTATTGGGGCTCTCAGCCAATTCTTGAAGCTCCAGCTTACATAGGTATAGTTGTTTTCTTATTTGCATTTTTTGCAGCTATAATTTTGAAAGGACCTCTAAGAAATGCTTTAGTTACTGCATCAATTTTATCATTATTCCTTTCGTGGGGTAAAAACCTACCACTAATAACTGATTTTTTTATTTTTAATATTCCTTTATATAACAAATTTAGAGCTGTTTCATCTGTTCAAGTAATTTTGGAGCTTTGCATTCCTATTCTAGCAGTACTTGGACTTGAAAAAATTCTTTCTGAGCCCAATAAATACTTTAAAGCTTTTTTTAAATCTGCAATTATTTTGTTGTGCATGCTAATATCTTTATTGTTTTTCAAGTTTATTGGTGCTTTTTCATTTAAAAGTCCAATTGACTCAAGGCTTTTAGAGGCTTATGGTGATCAAATTTTAGAACAAATAATTTATGCTAGAGAAATAGTTTTTAAGGAAGATATTATAAGAGGAATTATTTTAATTTCATTAGCATGTTTTATATTCTCACTCTTTAAGTTTAACAGAATTAAAAAAAATATTGCATTAGTGCTCTTTTTTGGAATTACTACATACGATCTTGGAGGTGTTGCATTTCGTTATTTGGATTGGAATCGTTTTGTTAATAAATCTAAGATAGAGTCTCCATTTAGAATTACAAATGCTGATAAAACTATTTTAAAAGATAAGACCCGGTATAGAGTATATGAGCCTAAATTAAGTTTGACTGGTGGAAGAACAGCTTATTTCCATAATTCTATTGGAGGGTATCACGGAGCAAAGCCTAGAAGGTTTCAGGAGCTTTATCAATTTTTTAATTACAATGAGCTTCCTGAAATTTTAAATATTCTAAATGTTAAATATGTTTTATATGAGTCTAAAGAGGGACTTTCCCCATTAATAAATGAAGAAGCCCAAGGAAATGCATGGATTGTTGATTCAATAATTAAGGTCAACTCTGCTGACGATGTACTTAAAACTCTTAAAACAATCGATTTGAAAAAGCATGCTATAATTGAAGATCAAGATGCTGCTAATGCATTAACTATCGAAAAAAATATTGATTATCAATCAAAAGTTCAATTAATTGAAGAATCCGTTAATGCATTAAAATACAGTTTTAATAGCAATTCAAATCAAGTTGTTGTGTTTTCTGAAATGTATTATCCAAATGGGTGGGAAGCTAAAATTGATGGAATAATTGTTCCTCATTACAGGGTTAATTATGTTCTTCGAGCCCTAAAAGTTCCAAGTGGTAAACATATTATTTCTTTTGAGTTTTCTCCAAAAGTAGTAGAATTTGGTACAAATATTAGATATGTAAGTATTTCATTATTTACCTTAATTTTATTACTATTTATGTATAGCAAAAGATTAAAATCAAATTTTAAATAATGGGTGTTGTAGCTAAACAAACTTTTTATAATTTACTTAGTATTGGATTAGCTTTTTTTTTAGGGGCAGTAAATACCCTTTATATGTATCCAAATTTCATGGGGAGTAGATTTCAAGGAGTAGTGATAGCTCTTTTAGCATACTCAAATTTGGTTCAGCCTTTTATTTCATTTGGATTACAGCATGCAATTATTAAGTATTATAGCTCATTTAATAATAAAAAGGAAAGAGATAGCTTATTGATTTTTTCTATTTGGTCTCCACTTTTAATTCTTTCTTTAATATTTTTCTATTTGTATTTTTTTTCAACGTCTTTGGTTTCAAATATTTCTTCTAAAGAACCACTTCTGAGTACATATGCGTTTGTAATTATTTTGATTGCTATTTCAACATCTTATTTTGAAATATTTTATAGTTGGTTGAGAGTACAATTAGTTTCGGTTTTTGGAAATTTCTTAAAAGAGTTTTACCCTAGACTTTTGAACTTTTTATTATTAACCCTATATGCACTTGATTATATAAATTTTGAAATTTTTATTTATTCTTTAATTATAGGCTACTATTTAAGGCTTATTATTATAATAATATTCAGTCTTATTGTCTACAGTCCAGAAATAACTTTTAAACTCCCTACGTCTTATTTAAAAATCATTTTTTATAGTTTTTTAATCTTCTTATCAGGTGCTGCATCAAGTGTTATTTTAGATATTGATAAATCTATGATAGCTTCATTAATTACATCTGATGATGTTGCCTTTTACAGTGTAGCTTTATTTATAGCAGCTGTAATCGAAGCACCTGGAAGAGCCATGTTTCAAATAGTAAGTCCTCTGGTGTCTAAAGCAATTAATTCTAATGATAAAAAATATTTAATAAGACTTTTAAAGAAAAGCAGTAATAACTTATTTTTAGTTTCAGGTTTTTTATTTTTATTAATCAACCTTAACACAGGTGATTTTTATAAATTCGTCAATCAACCCCTTTATGCATCAGCTATTAGTGTAGTAAGTGTTGTTTCGATAGGTAAGTTATTTTCCATGTCCATAGGCTGTTTAAATAATATAATTACTAATTCTAAATATTATCACTATATTTTTTGGTTTTCAGTTCTATCTGCTACTACTGCGGTTGGCTTAAATTTGATTTTAATTCCAAAATATGGAGTGATTGGTGCAGCATATGCAACTCTCTTTGTTATTATATTTATAAACACCATGAAGTTAATTCTTATAGCTTATGGTTTAAAAATTCATCCATACTCATTCCAAACTTTAAAGATTTTGTTGTTGATTATTGTAGTTTATTTCATTCTTAAAGAAATTAACTTAGAATATTCTTCCTTTATAAACCTTGGTTTAAGGTCATTATTAATAATTTGCTTGTATGCTATTTTAAGTCAATTTTTAGGACTATCGAAGGATATTAATCAACAAATTAAAAAATATTTAAGTTGATAATTTTATTTTTAAGTATTTTGAAGTTGGAGAATTTTTGAAATCAATAATTTTTTCTGGTGGACCTTGAGCAACTATTTCTCCACCTTCTTTTCCTGCTTTAGGCCCTAATTCAATTAAGTGATCGGCACATTTTATTAGATCTAAATTATGTTCGACAACTACAATTGTATGACCGTTATCTAATAATCTGTTAAATGATATTAATAATTTTTTTATATCATGGAAGTGAAGGCCAGTAGTAGGTTCATCAAATATAAAAAGAACTTTATCTTTAGTTTCTCCTTTAGCAATGAAAGAGGCTAATTTTATTCTTTGTGCTTCTCCACCTGATAAGGTTGTTGAAGATTGGCCAAGAGTCACATAGCCTAATCCAACATCGCTTAGAGGCTTTAGTTTGCTAATTAATTTATTTTCTCCATTTAAACTAAAAAGTTTTAATGCATTATCAATGGTTAAATCTAATATTTGATCAATAGAATAATTATTGTACTTGACCTCTCTTACTTCATCTTTAAATCTTTTCCCTTTGCAAGACTCACATTCTAAAAGTACATCAGCCATAAACTGCATTTCAATTGTGACAACTCCCTCGCCTTTGCATGTTTCACAACGACCACCATCTACATTGAATGAAAAGTGTTTAGGTTTATAGCCTCTATTTTTTGATAAATTTTGATTTGAAAAAATATTACGAATATCATCAAAAGCTTTGATATAAGTTACAGGATTTGACCTGGAAGATCTCCCTATCGGATTCTGATTAATAAACTCAACACTCTTAAGTAAATTATAGTCACCAACTAATGAAGAAAATTGACCAGGTTTTATTGAGTATATTTCAAAATTTCTTAATAAAGCTGGATATAAAATATCTTTTACAAGAGTTGATTTTCCACTTCCTGAAACACCTGAAACAACTGTAAGTCCTCCTAATTGAAAATTTGCAGTTATGTTTTTAAGATTATTTTCTCTAGCCCCTGTTATAGTTACCCATTTTTTTGTATTTCTTCGTTTTTTAGGAACTTCAATTTCCATTTCTCCACTTAAGTATTTACCTGTTAAAGTTTTGGATTTTATAATTTCTTTGAAACTTCCAGTTGCTACAATTTCACCACCAAATGAACCAGCTTCGGGACCCATATCAATAATTTTATCTGCAGCACCCATTATTTTTTCATCATGCTCAATGACAATTACTGTATTACCAATATCTCTGAGTCGCTTTAATATCTTAATTAAACGTTCGTTGTCCTGAGAATGAAGACCTATTGATGGCTCATCTAATATATACATAGAACCAACCAAAGAGCTTCCAAGTGAAACTGCAATATTAATTCTTTGAGATTCTCCTCCAGACAATGTATTGGATTTCCTATTTAATGTTAGGTAGTCAAGACCTAGATCACTCAAAACACTTATCCTGCTGTTGATTTCAGTCAAAATTCTTGATGATATATTTTGATCATGATTACTGATTTTTAAATTTTTAAAAAAATTAATTATTTCTTTAATTGGAAGATTAATTAAATCAGGAAGACTTTTACCTCCAATTTTTATGTAATTAACTTCTTCGCGTAACCTACTTCCTTTACACTCACTGCACTTTGTTTTTCCTCTATATCTTGACAAAAGAACTCTATTCTGAATTTTGTAATTTTTTGCTTCAATTTTTTTAAAAAAACCTGTTATACCAGTAAAAAAATTATTTCCACTCCACAGTATTTCTTTCTCAGTATCATCTAACTTAAAATAGGGTTTATGAATTGGAAAATCGAAATCAACTGCTGATTTGATTAGTTTTGAATAAAATTTTCTAAACCCTGTGCTTCTCCAAGGCACTATAGCCTCTTCATATATAGATCTTGAAGTATCTGGAATTACAAGTTCCGGATTTATCCCAACTATATCTCCATATCCTCCACATTTTTTACATGCCCCATAAGGATTATTAAAGCTAAACAAATGAATATTTGGACTCAAGAACTCCATTCCATCAAGCTCAAACTTATTAGAAAACTCTATAATTTTATCAGACTGTAAGTTCTTCAAAAGGCATCTCCCATTACCTTCATTAAAGGCAACTTGAACAGAATCAGCAAACCGCTGATAAAACCCTTCACTGTTATCTACAATCACACGATCAACAATAAGTTTAAATGAAGATTTAGGGGGTTTATCAGGATCAATTCTTATAATTTTATCATCAACATAAATTCTCGCATAACCTTGTTGAAATAAGAAGTTTATCTTTTCTTTTAATGATCCATCATTTTTGTTAATTGGTGAGAGAAGAAGAAGTTTGTCTCCTTTATTTAATTTTCTCACATAATCAACTAAATTATTTACAGTATCTTTTTTTACTACTCTTCCTGAAACTGGAGAGTAGGTAACACCAATTCTTGAATATAATAACTTTAGATATTCGTAAATTTCTGTTTTAGTTCCTACAGTTGACCTTGGATTAGAAATATTTACTTTTTGTTCAATTGCAATTGCAGGTGAAATTCCAAGAATCTTGTCTACTTTTGGCTTGTTTAATCTTCCCATAAATTGTCTAGCATAGGATGATAAACTTTCAACATATCTTCTTTGTCCTTCAGCATATAAAGTGTCAAATGCAAGTGATGATTTTCCAGACCCTGAAAGACCGGTTATTACTGTCATTTTGTTTCTGGGAATTACTACGTTAATATTTTTTAAATTATGTAATTGGGCGCCCTTTATGGTTATAAACGACTTTGGATTATGAAGTGATGGTTTATTCATTAAAAATTAAAAGCCTTAAATTTACAATTTTTATGATCGTTTTTACTAAATGTTTCATTCCATTTTTTTTTTGAAGAATAATTTTTTAAATTTGTTTATCTAAATTAAATGCCTATAGCACAACATTACTTTTAAATTATATAAATTCTAACTTTTATAATAAGTAATGCTTATGGGAACAATTATTTCATCGCAACAAGATGCTAACTATATCAGTGATTATGTCAATGGTAATGAATCTGCATTAGAGTTTTTAATAAAAAAACATCAAACCCGATTATATAATTTTATTTACTCTAAAGTTTTAAATAAAGATATTGCTGATGATGTTTTTCAAGATACATTTATCAAAATAATTAAAACTTTAAAAAGAGGAGTTTATAATGAAGAAGGTAAATTTCTCCCGTGGATGATGAGGATTGCTCATAATTTAGTAATTGATTATTTCAGAAAAAAAAATAGAATTCCAATTTTTGAAAATAATCAAGATTATGATATTTTTAAATTAATTTCTGATGGTTCACTTAATGCTGAAAACAGTCTTATTGATGATCAAATTATTGCTGATCTCCAAAAGCTAATTTTAGAACTTCCTGAAGATCAAAAAGAAGTTTTACTTATGAGGTTTTACAAGGACATGAGTTTTAAAGAAATTGCTGACTCAACAAAAGTTAGCATAAATACAGCTCTTGGAAGAATGAGATATGCAATTATAAATTTGAGAAAGCTTGTTGAAAGCTATAATATTTCACTTGTTAAGTAAATAATAAATTACATTATTGTGCGTTAAATATCATATACTTATGTAGTAATATGATTAATTTTTTATCAAAAAAAAAACAGAATCAGGGTCCTAGCCCAAAAGTCATAAAGAAAATTTTAGAGTTTTCATTATTCTTAAAAAATAACATACAAAAAAACTAAGATTTTAATAAAGATTTACGTCCTATTTTTTTCATTATTACATCATTTTCAATTTTCCATGCTCTTGCAGGTGAATACTCCCTGCCATACCAAATAATTTGTAAATGAAGTTTGTTCCATTTTTCTTTAGGGAAAAGTCTTTTTGCATCTATTTCTGTCTGTTTCACATTTTTTCCATTTGAAAACCCCCACCTGAACATTAGTCTGTGTATATGAGTATCAACTGGAAAAGAAGGGATTCCAAATGCTTGTGCCAAGACAACGCTTGCTGTTTTATGACCAACCGAAGGAAGTTTTTCTAGAGCTTCAAGATTTGCTGGAACCATACCATCATAATCATTTATCAGGATTTCTGATAATTTATGAATTCCTTTTGATTTCATTGGAGATAAGCCAACTGGTCTAATAATTGATCTAATTTCTTCAATACTTAATAATACCATTTCATGGGGAGTACTGGCCTTGCTAAAAAGTATTGGTGTTACTTTGTTCACACCTTTATCTGTACTTTGTGCTGATAATAATACAGCAATTAAAAGAGTATATGGATCCGAATGATTAAGAGGTATTGGAACTTTTGGATATAGCTCATCAAGTTTTTTGATAACGAAAAGTACTTTTTCTTTTTTGTTCATTTGATTTTTTGTTATTTAGTTGAATTAAAATCAAAACATGAATATATTAAAAGTTGGTGATAAAGTACCTGAATTTTCTGCGATTGATCAGCACAATAACATTATTAATTTTTCAGACTTCATTGGTAAAAAACTTGTTGTTTTTTTCTATCCAAGAGCAAATACTCCTGGCTGTACTGCTCAAGCGTGCAACCTCAGAGATCACTATTCTGACTTAAAAAAAGCAGGATATAATATTATAGGTATAAGTGCGGATAGCGTCAAACATCAGTTTAGTTTTTCAAATAAATTTGACTTTCCTTTTTCATTATTATCTGATGAAGATCACAATATTATTAAAATTTTTGGTGTTTGGGGTCCAAAAAAGTTTAGAGGAAAGGAATATGAGGGGATTAATAGAATTACATTTATTATAAACGAAAATGGAAATATTCAACGAGTAATTGATAAAGTAACTACTAAAGATCATGCTTCTCAAATACTATAAATTATCTGTCTGATTCGGGTAGATAACCAAACATTTTATTTTTAAGGATCATTTCAGCAATACCTTCAGGTAGTTTTTCTTCCCATCCAGATTCATGATTTTTAATCTTTTGTAATATTTCCCTAGAAAAAATCGATAGATTCTCCTCCTCAAAATCAAATATATCAACGACTTTTCCATTGTATTTAAAGAATTTATAAAATTCTTTCATTCTAGGATGAAGTTTAAGATTATTACTATTTATGATTTCACCTTCTTCATTTCTATTTGGGTATAAGTATACTTTTAAATTGTTGTAAAATAACTTGCCAAATGCTTCTAAAATTCCACCACTTAGGTCTTTGTAGTATTCTTCATTAAAAATTTCAACAAAACTATTAACTCCCATTGATAAAGCAAGTTGGCTTGTAGTATAATTTGAGAAATAATCAACTAGTTTATAATATTCTTTAAAATTAGATATCATTACTGTGTGCCCTAAGGAACATAGAAGCAATGCTCGGTCCATAAAGTCTTTTTCGTCAATTTCTCCTTCAGACATTAAATTCGATAAAGTGATTTCAAAAATAACTTCTGTTTTATCCTCATCTACATTAGGTTCATTTAAAAAAACTTTGTATGATTTATCAAACATATCAATATTGACATTAGTAACAGGCCTAAAACTTCCTCTCAACGCTAATATGTTTTTTTTGTACAAAACTCTTGCTGGCAATATGTTATTACCTTGTGGATTAAACATTACTGCATCAGTCATACCTAACTTTACTAATTCTAAGCTGATTAATCTATTATCTACATTTTTAAAGACGGGACCTGAAAAATTGATAGTATCAATTTCAACAGGAAGGAAGCCTTTATTGATACCGTCATTATCAATGTGGTCATAAAGATATTTTAATAGTTTTTTTGGGTCGTTATTTTTGTAAAAAGCACCATAAACTAGATTTACACCCATTAAGCCTAAAACCTCTTGTTGTAACTTAGCTTCGTGATGATGGAATCTAAAATGAAGACTGATTTCACTGTATTTTTCTTTAACTGAAGTTTGGAATCTGATTCCCATCCATCCATGTCCTTTAAATTTTTTTGCATAATCAATTGTAGCTACTGTATTTGCTAGTGTAAAAAAAAGTTTATTTGGGTGATCTTTTCTTGAAATTCTATCCTCTAATAAGCCTATTTCATGATCAAGCATTTTATTTAGTCTCGTTTCGGTAACATATCTCCCATCATTTTCTTCCCCGTAGATGTTATCACTAAAACTTTTATCATAAGCACTAATTGTTTTTGCAATTGTTCCGGATGCACCTCCAACTCTAAAAAAATGTCTTGCTACTTCTTGACCTGCACCAATTTCAGCAAAAGTGCCGTAAATATGTTCATTAAGATTAATTCTTAATGCTTTTGCTTCTATTGAAGGTCTATTTTCAAAAGGGCGATCGCCACTTAATTCAATTGACATAAGTATTATTATTTGTCATAAAATTACAAAGATTGTTTTATTTATACGCAAATATTTACCTTTGATTTAAGATGAAACAATTAATTTTTTTAGGGACTGGAACTTCTCAGGGCATACCTGTAATAGGAAGTCAAAATCCAGTATGCTTAAGTAGTAATTTGAAAGATAAAAGATTAAGATGTTCTTTATTAATGAGTTGGAATAATAAAAATCATGTCATTGATTGTGGTCCAGATTTTAGACAACAAATTTTGAGAAATCCTATAGATACTCTCGATGCAGTACTTTTCACTCATTCACATGCTGATCATACAGCTGGATTTGATGATATTAGGCCTTTTTTTTTTCGTCAGGGTTCAATTAATATATATTCAACTATTGATGTTTATAAAAATCTAAATAAAAGATTTGACTATATAATTAATGATAAAAATAAATATCCAGGAGCACCATCAGTTAATTCAATTATTATTAAAGAAAATGAAATGTTTAAGCTATCAGGAAAGTGGGTTAATCCAATAAAAGCAATGCATGATAAAATACCTGTAACAGGATATAGAGTTGAAAATATTGCATATATGACTGATATAAAAACTATTAATTATAAATCGAAACTAAAACTTAGAAATCTTGATGTATTAATTTTAAGCTGCCTGAGAGTTGAATCTCATCCATCTCATTTAAATTTAGAAGAAGCACTCATTCTCATAAATGAGTTAAAACCAAAAAAAACATATTTAATTCATATTAGTAATCTAATGGGTCTACATGATGATGTAAGTAAAAAGCTTCCTGAAAATGTTTTTCTTGCATACGATAATTTATGTATTTCATGTTAATTTAATTGTGTTATGAAAAATAAAATTATTACATATTTGTTAGTTTTTGTGTCACTTATTTTAATATTTCAAATTGTTAATTCTGGAAGAATTTTAGAAAGAGAAGAAGCTTTATTGGATGAAAAAGAAAACTCAATTAACATTCTGAAAGAACAAAAGGAAAATTTAGAAAGTCAAATAGAGGAAGAAATTTCTTTTTCATTAGTCGGAAATTATAAAGCTTTGAGTTCTTTAGGAGAAGAATATGATGATAATATTGTCTCAATTATTAAGGATGAATTATATGAGATGAATATTTCTAAGAATAAAAATTTAATTATCCCTTACGATGATATGAATGGAAAATTTTTAATAAATCAAGTAAAGGTTTTAAATCATAAATGGATAATTGCAAACTTTTCAGATGGGACCTTATGGGGAGAGCTATTAATAAAATACAGTATTGATGAGAGTGGTATTAATTTCAAAACAATTGAACAATTTATTTATCCTAAATAGAAGTTGTTTTTATCCAAAATAAAAAATCAGAGAAATTGTCTTGATTAATCCCATGCCCCTCATTATATTCCTTATAAATAATTTTTGGATTATTTTTTTTAATTAAATTATAGCTTTCTCTTGCTTTATTGACAGGAATTATTTGATCTGATATTCCGTGTGAATTAAAAATTAATAAATTATTAATTTTATCTACTGAAACTTCTAATAGCTCTGGGACTATATATCCACTTAACGCAATAGCTCTTCTTATTATGTTTGGTTTATTGATAGCCATTGCCCAGCTTAATACACATCCCTGGCTAAATCCAATTAAGCTAATATCCTTTTTATCTAAACTAAACTTAGTAATTGATAATTTAATTGATTCTTCAATTAGCATTAGTGATTCATTAGCTTCTTGGATCACAGTATACTTATTTTCTAGATGCTCGTGTATATTACTCCAGGCATATCCACCAAAACTTAATGCTATAGGCGCTCTAAATGATAAGACAGTATACTCCTCTGGTAAGTAGGGAGCAAAACTAAATAAATCATCCTCATTACTTCCGTAACCATGAAGTAGAATCAGACATGGTTTTTTTTCTTTTGTAGAATTGGATTGTTTGATTTTATATACAAGCGGGAGTGAAGGTAAATCCATAATGTTACTTATTTCTCATTGATAAAATACCATTATTTAAACTTCCAACAACATAACCTTTTGATTGATGATTTATATAAGAACAATTCCTTGATTTTGATAAAATATCTTCATTTTTAAAAACTCCATTTTTATCGGGATTAAACATCGTTATATTAGCTAAACTTCCAACCTTAATCTTATTGTCATCAATTCCAAATATTGATTTACCCCTAGTTAAAAACTTAATTGTTTTTTCGATTGGAAAAATCGTATTCAATAGTGGAAAGAATGATTCTAAACCAATACTTCCATCACTTGCAGAAAAAAAATCCAAATTTTTAATTTCAATATTTTTAGGCTCGTGCATTGCTGTTACGCAGTCTATGACTCCTGAAAGCAAGCCTTCTCTTAAAGCTAATTTATCTTCTATAGTTCTAAGTGGAGGAAAAAATTTAAAATCAGAATTAAAGTTATCAATATTTTGGTCTGTGAACAAAAGATGTGGAAGTGCCGTTGAACATGAAACATTAAGACCTTTTTGTTTTGCTACTTCAATCAATTTTACTGATTCTTTTGAGCTAATGAATGAAAAATGAAGTCTACCTCCGGTATGTTCTAAAATTTTAATATCTCTAAAAATCCTACTGCTTTCAGTATATGAACCAAAACCTTTAAGCCCCAGCCTTGTACTTGTTGGTCCCTCATGAATTATGCAATTGCTGGCAGCTTTAGCATCTAGAGGGTATGAACTGATAATCCCGTCAAAGCTTTGTGAATATTCCAAGGCAATCTTAAGTAAATTAGGATCTTCAGTCGAGAATTTATAATCTCCAAACGCAATAGCTCCAGCTTCTTTCATGTCATAAAGTGATGCTATTTGTTTGCCATTAGAGGAATTTGTTAAGCAACCAATAGGATGAATATTTGTTGTATTACCTTTACTTTTATTAATTAGGTAACTTATCGCGCCATGATTATCTGAAAAAGGAAACACATCTGGGTTCAATCCAATTGAAGTAAAACCTGATTTAGCAGCAACGACTAAACCATTTTCTATTGTTTCTCGCTCTTCATTGCCAGGCTCTCCAAATGAAACAGAAACATCCCACCATCCTTTGGAAACATGAAGATTATTATCGCTAACAACAATATCACTTTGAGTACTAATATTTTTATCTATTTGTTTTATAATACCATTTTCAATAAGGAGGGAAACTGACTCACAGTGTAATGGATTACTGTGATCTATAATTGTTGCATCTTTGAGCAAAATTTTCATAGGCAATAAAATAGCTCTATTTAATTTTATCAAAACTAGTAAAAAAGTATGACAGATATGATTTTATTGAAACTATATATTATTTAAACTTTTCGTGAACTCCCAATCCAAATAGAGCAAAGTCTATTTTAACTGGATCATTAGGGATAATTTTTTTTAAAAACATGTCAAGTTCACAAACTGCTTTTGCATCATTTTGTTTTCTTTTTAATATTCCAAGTTTTCGAGCAACATTACCAGAATGAACATCTAATGGACAGGAGAGTTGAGAAGATTTAAATTTTCTCCAAATTCCAAAATCAACACCTCCTTTACTTGATCTTACCATCCATCTAAAAAACATATTCATTCTTTTAGCTGCAGACCCTCTCATTGGGTTTGCGATATGTTTTTGAATTCTCTTTTCAAAAAGGGTGTTAAAGAAATTTTCATGAAAACAAGTTTGAATTTTGTAAATACTTGAGTTTGGCTTGTAAATATAATTTTCTAGGTTTTTATTGGATTTATATATTTCGTTAAGCTTTTTTATAAAATAAATTAAATCATTTCCATTAAAAGTTCTGTGAACAAAATACTTACATGATTTCAAATCATTATTACTATGGTTTAAAATGAAATCTAATGGAGAATATTCAAGTATCTCAATAATTTTATTTGCACTTTTAATTATTGATTTTCTATTTCCCCAGGCAATTATGGCCGTTAAAAATCCAGCAATTTCAATATCTTCATTTTTACTAAATTGGTGAGGAATTTGTATTGGATCAGTATCGATGAAAATAGGATTTTCATAGAAATTTGCTTTTTCAATTAAAAATGAGTGAATTTCGTTTTTATTCATTAAAAATTAAACCATCCTTTATTAAGATTTTTCGATCGGATTTGTTAGCTAAAATTTCATTGTGAGTTACAATAACGAAAGTACAATTAGTTTGCTTTCTGATTTCAAAAAAAAGTTCGTGTAGTTCGTTTGCTCGTTCTGAATCTAAATTACCACTTGGTTCATCAGCAAAAATTATTTTTGGATTATTTATTAGTGCACGAGCCACTGCAACTCTCTGTTGCTCTCCACCTGATAGAGAGTGTGGGTAATGATTTAAACGATTATGAAGACCTAGTTGGCTTAATAAATCTTTTGCTTTATTTTTAGTTTGTTTATTGTCTTTTTTACCAATCCATCCTGGTAAACAAACATTTTCCAGAGCATTAAATTCAGGTAAAAGTTCATGAAATTGAAAAACAAATCCTAAATGTTCATTTCTAAACTTTGCTGTATTTTTTTTATTTAAAGAAGATATTTGAGTCCCATTAATTTCTAGAGTTGGTTTATTTTTTAAATCAGGGGATAATAAAGTTCCTAAAATTTCTAGTAAAGTTGTTTTTCCAGCTCCAGATGGACCTGTTATAGAAACTATTTCACCTTTATTAATTTGCAAGTCAATGCCTTTTAAAACTTGGAGTCCATTATATGTTTTATATATAGAATTTGCCTTAATCATACTTTTATAAAATTAATTCTTTTTAACCAAAATATTTACACTGTTATACTTTTATATAATTTTTATTAAAATTATTTTTGATAAAAATATAAATCATGAAGAGTAGAGCTTACTTTGCTGCAGGTTGTTTTTGGTGTACAGAGGCAATTTTTTCAAGAATAAATGGAGTAATAAAAGTTACACCTGGATATACTGGGGGTAATGTTAAGAACCCAAGTTATAAAGAGGTGTGTATGGGACATACAGGACATGCTGAAGGAGTTGAAGTTGTTTATGAGTCCTCAACAATTTCCTATGAGACATTAGTTTTAATATTTTTCACTACTCATGATCCTACTACTATTAATAGACAAGGAAACGATATTGGAACTCAATACCGATCTGCAATTTTTTATAACTCTAAAAATGAAAAAGAAATTATAAGTAAGGTGATAGATAAAATAAAAAATAAATCTTTATTTAAAAATCCAATCGTAACAGAAATCTCTCCCATCTCCACCTTTTATAGAGCTGAAAAGGAACACGTGGCCTTTTTTGAGATGAATAATCAACATCCATATTGTCAAGCGATAATTTCTCCAAAAATTAAAAAGTTTATAAAGAGCTATGAGAATTTTATTATAAAAAATTAGATTTTAATCCCCATTTTTTTTAAAATCTTTTTTTCAAACTCCCAAAAAAACTTAAACTGAAAAAAAATCGTACCAAAAAATATCAGTAATATTTGGTATATAGGAAAGATTACAACCAATCTTAATATAAAATATATAGCATAGCCAAGTGAAAACTCTTTGAATAAATCAGGTGTGATAGAAAAAAAACTTAAAACAGGTTCTCCAAAACGAACACTGGCAGATCCAGTTAGTCCAAAAACAATAAAAATTATAATGAGCTGAAAGTTTGACTCAATCCCCCATTTTGTTTTTAATTTTTTAAACAAAATATTTATTTAAGTAAGTTATTTATTTGATTAGCCAACTCTTCCCCAATTCTATCTTGAGCTTCATTCGTAGCAGCACCTATATGGGGCGTAAGAGATATATCACGATGCATTAGTAATTTGATTTCGGGTTTTGGTTCATTTTCAAAGGTATCGAGGGCTGCAAAAAGAATTTTACCTGAATCAAGAGCAGAAACTAAAGCTACTTCGTTTACTACACCTCCGCGTGCTGCATTTATTAATACTGCGCCATTCTTCATTTGATTAAACTCTTTCTTATCAATAACATATTTCTTTTGTGCAGGAACATGGAGGGTTATGAAATCAGCCTGTTTAAGAACTTCATTTTTTGAAACCGTTTTGATTTTAAATGAAATAGAATTATTGTCAAAGAATTTAAGCTTAATTTCAGTTTCATCTAAGAAATTATCACATGCAATAACTTTCATGCCAATACCCAAAGCTATTTTTGCAACTTCTTGACCAATTCTTCCAAATCCAATGATTCCTATTGTTTTTCCTCTTAATTCAACCCCTTTAGAATAACGTTTTTTTAAATCTTTAAAATTAGTTTCACCCTCCAATGGCATATTTCTGTTTGAATCATATAAAAATCTGACACCTCCATAAAGATGTGCAAAAACCAATTCAGCTACCGAAGCAGATGATGCTGCTGGAGTATTAATTACATGAATATTTTTTTTACGAGCATATTCAACATCTATGTTATCCATTCCAACTCCACCACGTCCTATTAATTTTAAATTTGGACATGAATCAATTAAATTTTTCCTCACAGTTGTAGCAGATCGGACTAATAGGCCATCAATAGAGTTTTGATTAATGTATTCAATGAGTTGTTCTTGTGCTACATTGGTTGTTATAATATTATATCCAAACTCTTTAAGTGCTTTTACACCTGATTCAGAAATTCCATCATTTGCAAGAATATTCATAGGTTTTATTATTTATTAAGTTTTTCAAATTGCTGCATACAATTAATTAACACATTAATGCTTTCAATTGTTAATGCGTTGTAAATTGACGCCCTGTATCCTCCAACAGATCTATGGCCCTTTATTCCGCTTATATTATTATTTTCACAAATTTTATTAAAATCATCTGAAAGGTTTTCGTTATTTAAGGTAAACGTTACATTCATATGACTTCTGTCTTTAACTTCTGCAAAACCATTAAAAAAGCTATTTCTATCGATTTCAGCATAGAGTAATTCTGCTTTCTTAAGATTTCTTTTTTCAAGCTCATTAATTCCACCTTGTGATTCAATCCATCTAAGATTTAATAATGTTGTATAAACAGCAAAAACAGGAGGAGTATTTAACATACTATCTGCTTTAATATAGGAGCTATAATTTAACATTGTAGGTATTTTCCTTGAAACTTTATTTAATAAACTTTCTTTAATAACAACAAGAGTTACTCCAGCAGGCCCCATATTTTTTTGAGCTCCAGCATAAAATAAATCAAATTTTGAAAAGTCAATTTTTCTTGAAAAAATATCTGAACTCATGTCTGCAATTAGAGGTGGAGAGCAATCAGGAAAAGACTTGTATTGAGTTCCAAAAATTGTATTATTAGTTGTAATATGCAGATAATCAATGTCATTCGGGATATTATTCATTTCAGGAATGTAATTAAAATTTTTATCCTGTGAGGATGATATTTCAAGAACATTTCCTAATAATTTAGCTTCTTTTATTGCCTTGACTGACCATGTACCGGTATTTATATATGCAGCCTTAGCTTCTAATAAATTATATGCCGTCATGAGAAATTGAAGACTAGCACCGCCTTGAACAAAAATAGCTTTATATCCTTTATTTTGAAGCTCTGTAATTTTAAGAACTCTAGCGGTAGCTTCTTCCATTATTGATATAAACTCTTTGCTTCTGTGAGATATCTCGATTAGTGAAAGGCCTGTATTGTCTAATTCTAAAACTGACTTTGAGGCATCTTCTAATACTTCTTTAGGAAGAATTGAGGGTCCTGCACTAAAATTATGTTTTTTCATTAAAAATTTAAAATGCAAATATCAGTAATTAGAAGATTAATATTACTGTTCTTGTTTAATTTTTTAAACACACTTAATCCTAAATTGTTAGTAAATCAATTAATTATAATTTTTCAAGAAAATCAAGAGTATTAATTCCGTCAGCATATTCATATAGTTTTGGATTTTGAGCCTCTCCAAATTGTATATGATTTTTCTTACTTTCTTTTGATACTATGCATTGTATTTTACTTTTATTTTCTTCAAGGATAATATTTAAATTTTTAACAGAATCATATTCAGTATAAAAAGCACTTGCAAGGGGTGAACTAAACCTGGAATCTTCTTTTAACATAAAAAATCCATTATCTAAGAATTTAAATTCGCTCATTAAAAAAACAGCTTTATTATAATCATAATTATTAATATATTTAATAGATTCCATAACAGTTGAGTACTCAAATAGACCTCCAAAAATTAAATTTAAATCATAATTTTTGGGAATAAATAATTTAGAGATATTCCTGCATCCTAAACCATAATGCGCAAGAATATCATAGCCTAATGATTTGATTTCATCTTTACTTTCAGTCCCATTAATTACTGCAACTCCAGTTCTATTTTTTCTAATAATATTTGGAATATTTTTAAAGTAATAATCAAAATATCTAGCTGAATTGTCACTTCCAGTTGCAATCACTGCATCAAGATTTTCAAGTTTATCATTTATGAAAACAATTTGTCCCTTGGTTTCTGGACATTCATTTTCTAGAAAATTAATAATTAGTGGTAATAGATAAAGGTCCTTACTAGAGAGTTTAACATGTCCTTTATAGCCTATAAACCATACGCTTAAAACATCATGAAGTCCTACAAAAGGAATGTTTCCAGCTAAAATCATACCTATTTTTTTAGAACTTTTAGCTGAATCATAATTTTTGAGCCATAAATCAATATCAATATCATTTAAGGCTTTCCCCCAAGCTTTAGAAGCAGTAATCAAATTCCATTTAGTGAACCAACCATTATTAGATTGTATTTTGTTTAGTAGCTCAGCTGTGATTTTATTTAGCTCTAAATCCATAAACCATTTGCCTAGTTTTTTTAATGATTGAATTTTTTTTTGTCTTAAGTTCATTAGTTTGTAGGATAGAGATATAGGATGTACTTTTGCAAATGTAAAAACAAAATTGTTATGGCGATTATTATAACTGATGATTGTATTAATTGTGGTGCATGCGAACCTGAATGTCCAAATACTGCTATTTACGAAGGTGCTGACGAATGGAGATTTAAAGATGGTACGGCTCTTGAAGGCTCTTTTGTTTTGCCAAATGGGACAACTTCAGATTCTGAAACTATCCAGAAGCCAATATCAGATGAATTTTATTATATCGTTCCAGACAAATGTACTGAGTGTAAAGGATTTCATGACGAACCTCAATGTGCAGCAGTTTGCCCTGTTGATTGTTGTATCCCGGATCAAGATGTAGTTGAATCAGAAGTTGAACTTCTTTCCAAACAAAAGTTTTTACACAAAGAATAATATATGAAAGCAGGAATTGTAGGTCTTCCAAATGTAGGAAAGTCAACACTATTTAATTGTTTATCAAATGCAAAAGCACAAAGCGCTAATTTTCCGTTTTGTACAATTGAACCCAATATAGGTATAGTTAATGTTCCAGATCAACGATTATCTCAATTATCTAACATAGTAAACCCACAAAGAATTATTCCTGCAACTGTTGAAATTGTTGACATAGCAGGCTTAGTAAAAGGAGCAAGTAAAGGAGAAGGTTTAGGTAATCAATTCCTTGGAAATATTAGAGAGACTGATGCCATTCTTCATGTTCTTCGCTGTTTCGATGATGATAATATTGTTCATGTTGATGGAACAGTTGATCCTCTAAGAGATAAAGAAACAATAGATATTGAGCTACAGCTCAAAGACCTGGAGGCAGTTCAAAAAAAAATTGAAAAAGTATCAAGATCTGCAAGAACCGGAAATAAAGAAGCTCAAAAAGAGTTAGAGGTACTTTTTAGAATTAAAGAAGCTCTTGAAAAATCTTTAAACGTTAGAGGGCTTAATTTTACACAAGAGGAAAGGATTGAGTTTATTAAGCCTCTTCAGTTAATTACTGATAAACCTGTTCTTTATGTTTGTAATGTATCAGAGGCGGATGCTGTAAATGGTAACTCCTATGTTGAAAAGATTAGAGACTCTATCTCTGATGAAAATGCAGAAATATTATTTCTTGCTATTTCTATTGAGGCTGACATTAATGAACTAGATTCATTTGAAGAGCGCGAAATGTTTTTAAATGATATTGGTTTGAAAGAGCCTGGATCTTCCAAACTTATAAGATCTACATACAGTCTTTTGAACTTACAAACTTATTTCACAGCTGGAGAAAAAGAAGTTAGGGCATGGACAATCCCAGTTGGAGCTTCTGCTCCTCAGGCTGCGGGAGTTATTCATACTGATTTTGAAAAGGGATTTATTCGTGCTGAAGTCATTTCAATTGAAGACTTAGTTAATTTGGGTAGTGAATTAAAGGTAAAAGAGGCTGGAAAAATTAGAGTTGAAGGAAAGGATTATGTGCTTCAAGATGGAGATGTATTGCATTTCCGATTTAATGTTTAGTGCACGGATTTTCAAAATACTATTATTGCCTTTTTCAATTTTTCAACAAAAATGATCAATTAATTGTTAATACTTTTACACTAAGTAACCAGTGAAATTGGCATCTGAACGGTTATCTTTAACCCTTTCATATGATTAATAAATCACAATATACAGAGGAAAATATTCGATCTCTTGACTGGAAAGAGCATATTCGAATGCGACCTGGTATGTATATTGGGAAGCTTGGTGATGGGTCTTCTCCTGATGATGGGATATATATATTGTTAAAAGAAGTACTTGACAATAGTATTGATGAATATGTTATGGGAGCTGGAAAGACAATTGAAATATCTATTGAGGATAGTAGGGTTAAAGTCAGAGACTATGGTAGAGGAATTCCTTTGGGTAAGGTTGTTGATGTTGTAAGCAAAATGAATACAGGAGGAAAATATGACTCTAGAGCTTTTAAAAAATCGGTAGGTCTAAATGGAGTTGGAACTAAAGCCGTAAATGCATTGTCCTCTTATTTTAAAGTTTCATCTCACAGAGACAATAACATGAAATCAGCTTTTTTCGAACAAGGTGAATTAGTTGATAATCCTTCAGAATTACCAAGCACCAAAAGAAAGGGAACTTTAGTAGAGTTTGTTCCTGATTCTTTAATTTTCAAGCATTATAAGTATCGTACTGAATATGTTGAGAAAATGCTTCGAAATTATGTTTACTTAAATCCAGGTTTAACTATAACACTTAATGGTGAAAAATTTTATTCTGAAAATGGACTAAAAGATCTTTTAGAAGACCAGTCTAACGAATCAGATTTATTATATCCAATCATTCATCTGAAAGGCGAGGATATAGAAGTTGCTATTACCCATAGTAAAACTCAGTATAGCGAGGAATACCACTCTTTTGTTAATGGACAAAATACAACTCAAGGAGGTACTCATCAATCAGCTTTTAGAGAGGGTATTGTTAAAACCGTAAGAGAGTTTTTTGGTAAAAACTATGATGCATCTGATATTAGAAAATCAATTATCTCTGCGATAAGTATAAAGGTAATGGAGCCTGTTTTTGAATCACAAACAAAAACAAAATTAGGTTCCACAGAGATGGGAGGTGATTTCCCTACTGTAAGGAGTTATATAATTGATTTCTTAACAACTCAATTAGATAATTATCTGCACAAGAATTCTGAAACTGCAGAATTTTTACAGCGTAAAATAATGCAAGCTGAAAAAGAACGAAAAGAATTATCTGGAATAAGAAAATTAGCAAGGGAGAGTGCAAAAAAAGCAAGCTTACACAATAAAAAGCTTAGAGATTGTAGGGTACATTTGGGAGATTTAAAAAAAGATAGACGTTTAGAATCAACAATTTTTATTACTGAAGGGGATTCTGCCTCAGGTTCTATAACAAAGTCAAGAGATGTAAATACCCAAGCTGTATTTAGTCTTCGCGGAAAGCCATTAAACACTTTTGGCATGACAAAGAAAATTGTATATCAGAATGAAGAGTTTAATTTACTTCAGGCTGCTCTCAATATTGAGGAAAGCATGGAAGATCTTCGTTATAACAATATTGTGATTGCAACTGATGCTGATGTGGATGGAATGCATATTAGACTTCTTTTAATAACATTTTTTTTACAATTTTTTCCTGAACTGATAAAAGAAGGGCATTTGTACATTCTTCAAACTCCATTATTTCGCGTAAGAAATAAAAAAGAAACATTTTATTGTTATTCCGAAAAAGAAAGACTTGAAGCTATAGAAAAATTAGGAGGTCATCCAGAAATAACAAGGTTTAAGGGGCTTGGTGAAATTTCTCCTGATGAATTTAAATTTTTTATAGGTGAAGATATTCGATTAGACCCTGTTATGCTTGACAGGTCTGTTACTAGTGATGAGTTATTAGGCTTTTACATGGGTAAAAATACACAAGAGAGACAAAAATTTATTATAGAGAACTTAAAAGTTGAATTAGATCCTGTAGAATGATTAAAGAAGAGAATAGCTTTTTAGAATCTGAAAATAATTCGGATACACTTGTTAAAATAACAGGAATGTATAAAGATTGGTTTCTAGATTATGCCTCTTATGTTATTTTAGAAAGAGCAGTTCCTGCAATTGAAGATGGTTTCAAACCTGTTCAGCGAAGAATTCTCCATTCCATGAAGGATTTAGATGATGGTAGGTATAATAAAGTAGCGAATATTGTGGGTCATACCATGCAATATCACCCTCACGGTGATGCGAGTATATCAGATGCCATGGTTCAAATCGGTCAAAAAGAATTTTTGATTGACATGCAAGGGAACTGGGGTAACATATTAACTGGAGATAGGGCAGCGGCTTCAAGATATATCGAAGCAAGACTTTCAAAGTTTGCCCTAGAGGTTGTTTTTAGCCCTAAAGTAACTGATTGGCAATTATCTTATGATGGTAGAAAAAAAGAGCCAGTTAATCTTCCCGTTAAATTTCCTATGCTTTTAGCACAAGGAGCAGAAGGCATCGCTGTTGGATTATCGACAAAAATATTACCACATAACTTCAACGAACTTATTAAGGCTTCAATTAGTTATTTAAAAGGAAGATCCTTTAAAATTTATCCTGATTTCCAAACAGGCGGATCTATTGATGTTGAGAATTATAATGATGGGATGAGAGGAGGTAAGATCCGTGTTAGAGCATCTATTACTCAACGTGATAAAAACACTTTAGTAATAGATCAAATTCCTTTTTCAACTAACACTTCATCATTAATTGATAACATACTGAAAGCCAACGATAAAGGGAAAATTAAAATTAAAAAAATTGAAGATAATACCGCAGAAAACGTTGAGATATTAATCTATCTTCCTCCTGGTATTTCTCCTGATAAAACAATTGATGCTTTATATGCATTCACTGATTGTGAATCATCAATTTCCCCTCTTAGCTGTGTAATTATTGATAACAAACCCTCTTTTATCGGAGTATCAGAAATGCTAAGAATTTCGACTGACAACACAGTTGAATTATTGAAAAACGAACTTGAAGTTCAGTTAGAAGAGTTGGAAAATCAATGGCATTCTGCGTCACTAGAAAGAATTTTTATTGAAAATAGGATTTATCGAGATATTGAAGAGGTAGAAACATGGGAAGCAGTTATAAATGCTATAGATCAGGGTTTAAAGCCTCATATTAGTAAATTAAAAAGACCTGTTTTAGAAGGTGATATTGTTAAACTAACCGAAATTCGTATAAAAAGAATTTCAAAATTTGATATTGATAAGGCGCAACAGAGAATTGATTCTTTGGAAGGAGACATTAGTGAAGTAAAAAATAATTTAAACCATTTAATTGACTATTCCATAAGGTACTTCGATCATCTACTAAAAACTTATGGTAAGGACAAAAAAAGAAAAACAGAGATTACAACTTTTGACGATGTAGATGCAAAGAAAGTAGTTGTTAGAAATCAAAAACTATATATTAACAGAGATGAAGGATTTGTTGGGACTGGACTTAGAAAAGATGAGTTTGTATGCGAATGTTCTGATATAGATGATGTTATTGTGTTTACCAAATCTGGTCTCATGCAGGTTGTAAAAGTTGATACTAAGGTTTTTATTGAAAAAAACATTATTCATGCTGCTGTATTTAAACGTAAAGACAAAAGAACCATCTATAACATGATTTATCGAGATGGAAAACAAGGAACATATTTTATTAAGCGTTTTCCTGTAAGTGGTGTTACAAGAGATAAGCTATATGATCTAACTCAAGAAAAATCAAATTCTGAAGTAATTTATTTTTCAGCAAATCCAAATGGTGAGGCTGAAATTGTTTCAATTAATTTAAGAAATACTGGAAGCATTAAAAAATTAAAATGGGATTTAGATTTTGCTGATTATATAATTAAGGGAAGAAATTCAAAAGGAAATATTGTAACAAAATATACCATACGTAAAAATGGGGTAGAACTCAAAGAAAAAGGAAAATCAACACTTAAACCTAGAGATATATGGATTGACACCACTGTGCAAAGATTAAATACTGATGGACGTGGAAAACTTTTAGGAGCTTTTAAAGGAGAAGACAAGTTGCTTGAGGTTACTGGAAATTCTATTGTTAAAGTAATGACTCCTGAATTAACTCTTCATTTTGATAAAGAACAACTAATTTTAGAGAAATGGATTCCTTCTAAGCCCATTACTGCAGTTTATTTTGATCCGGTAAAAAATAGATCATTTTTAAAAAGATTTTTAATAGAAAATTCAAATAAGGAAGAAGTTTTTATCAAGGAAAAGACTGAGCTTTTATTTGTTACAACAGAAGGTAGACCAATTTTAGAAATTAATTTTACAAAACAAAAAAGGGGAGAGGATGCTCCTAAATCAATACTTGTAAATGCAGAAGAGTTTATTAGTGTTAAGGGAATTAAGGCTATTGGAAACCAGCTTTCCGATAAGAAGATTAAATCTGTTACTCTTAAAGAAAGCTTACCATATACAGTTGATGATTCAGAAATAGTTGCTGAAGAGATTGAAGTCAATGATGAAATTCTTTTAAGTAATGAAGATTCTCAAATCACACTTGATTTATGAAGAGCATAAAGTATTTTTTAATCATTATGACTCTAATTTCCTTATCCACATGTAAAGAGGATATTAATGAAACTCCTTGCTCAGAGGAATATCCTTATAAAGCAAAACTTGCAATTAAAGGTATCTGTTTTAATTATGTTATTGAACTAGTTGATGGAGGTCCAATTTCAGATCTTGTAGAAAATGAATGGACTGATGAGGTGAGTGGTAAGATTTACAACAATGTTTTTAGACTTTCCAATTATTGTGATTTTCCTCCAGATATAGAAGAGGGAGAAGAATTTTATTTTGAAATAATAAATGTACCAACTGACAATTTATGTATGGTATGTATGGCATATAGACCAACGCCTGAGAAGGCAATCGATATTAATGTTTGTGAGTTATAATTGTATTTTTTTTCAAAAGCAATAAAAATAATGTAACGTAGTAGTAATGACGTAGTTATAAATTCACTATATTGAATTCTATTTTCTAATTTAGTTAAAAATAAATAGAGTAAAATGATAGGTGAATACTTATTTTATAATGACTTTCCAAAAGGTGTAAAATCCATTTACTGCAATGGGAGAACCTATTCACGTGAAGAATTTTTAATTGAGAAAGAAAAATTTTTAAAAAGGAAGGCAAAAAGAAAATCCCAAGCTTCATCAGTTTGATTCTTTTTAAAAATTGTTACACAAAAAAAAATTAAGTTTTGTTTTATAAAACAATTATTTTTTTAAGTATATTCTTTGGTTTTCCACAGATTGACAAACCCCAACATAAATCCTTAAATGATTCAATTTCTAAATATTTAGATTTAAATCCAAATAAGGCACTAGATTATGGATTTGAAGTTCTTAAAATAGTAGATATTGCTGATCCGAACAGAGAATTTGTTTCAACATATAACCTAATTGGTCAAATTCTTACTAACAAGAAATTATTTGCTGAAGCCTTATCATATTTTTCTGAAGCTCTAAAGTCATATCAACTCATTCCAAAATCTGAATTAAAAGAAAAGAAAATTGAATCCCCTCCATGGGTGCTATTAAACATTAGTAATTTATACTTTGCTATTGATGACATTAAAAATGCTAAAGAAAAAGCTTTAGAAGCAGAAAAAAATTTTCTTTTATTAGATGATGAAAGGAATAAGCAAATTGGACTAAATACAGTCTATGGAAACCTTGGCCTCTTTGCTACTCTTGAGAAAGATTATAATTTAGCTGAAGAACTTTTTCTTAAAATCCTTGATAATAGAAAATTAATAGAAGATATAGATGGGGAAATGTATTCATATGCACAACTTGTCAATTTGTATTTGAATACCAATAATAAATTTAAAGCTAATGAATATTATAGTAAAGGGGCGATCCTTTATGAAAAAATTAATTCCCTTAAAAATCATGAATCTATATATTTTCATAGAAATTACTCATATATAATACATCAATTTGGTGAAAGATATTTCATTGAGAATGAATTTCAAATTGCACTAGATTATTTTAATAGAGCAAAGACTTTATTGAATGACTTTCCTGATGAATTACCTGCAGTGAATTCCTTTATCTCAAAATGTTATCTTGGTCTTAAGGATTATAGTAGCGCTGAGAGAATTGCTATTGAAAATTTATCTAAATCTTCATTGGGATTTAATCAAAAAAAAGAAAATTATAGAATTTTAGAAAGTGTTTATTTAAATAGAAATGATTATCAGAATCTTATTAAAGTAAAAGATTCCTTAATTAAAATGGGTGGTTTGTCTGGATCTTTAAACATTAGAAGTAAATTTTCAAATTTAGAAACACAAATATTATTAACTGAAAAGCAAAGTGAGTTAAATCAAAATAAAATTACCTATAACACTTATTTATACATACTTATTATAGGATTAGTTATCTTGTTTTTTTCATTAGTAACAATTAGAATAAACTATAATTATCAAAAGGAAAGAAACTCTAGACTTGAGTTTGAACAAAAATTTACAAAAAATCAATTAAATAAAAAGAAATTAGAATTAGTCAGTAAAACAAACTTTATAGCTCAAAGAAATACTTCTCTTGATAGTTTGAAGCAGAGAATCATTAAGAGTAAAGAAGATAATGGCACTGAAAAAATATCTTCAAAGATTGAAAAAGAAATAAATAAAATAATTGGATCAGAAAAAATATTTAAAAATTTTGAGAGTCAATTCACTGAGGTTTATCCAAATTTCTTTAAAACATTAGTCTTAAAGTACGGAAAATTATCGCAAAACGATCTTCGACTTTGTGCTTATATAAAAATGAATCAAAGTACTAATCAAATTTCCCAAATAACCGGAGTATCAATTAGAACAGTTGAAACTCAAAGGTATCGTTTGGGAAAAAAGTTGAAACTATTAAAATCAGAAAATTTAAATTCTGTTATAATGTCAATATAATTTATAAAATGAGCTTCAAACAATTTTTAGAAATTTCATTAATCATGCTAGTTGTAATTGCTCTATTTTTAGTGTTAAAAAAATAAAATATATAATTGAAATTAAAGAAATGAAAAACATAATTAAATACTCACTATTCCTTTTCTCACTTGTGCTTTTTGCGCAGCAAGAATCCTATTATACACTTTATCAATATAATATGAATGTTATTAATCCTGCTTTTGCAGGAACACAAGAGGGGGATCTAATTACAATTTTAGATAGAAATCAATGGATTGGGTTAGAGGGAGCTCCAAGAACACTTGCGCTTTCTTATTCAAGACCAATGAAAAATAATGTTGGATTAGGAATTTCAATAGTCTCAGATAAAATATTTATTGAAAAGCAAACCTTTGCATATATTGATTTTTCATATAAATTACAGGTTGAGGAGAAAACAACAATGTATCTTGGGTTAAAAGCTGGAGGAAATTTTTATAGCTCAGATCCAAGTAATTTAACTACATATTCAAATATACCTGATCCAAGTCAAACTTCAATTTCAAGTTTTAATCCAAATATTGGAGTTGGATTATACGCTAAAAGAGATAATCATTGGTTTAGTTTTTCATTGCCTAGACTCTTTAATACTAAAAGAAAAGATGATTTAGCAGTTACTGCAAAGGACAGGGTACATACCTATATAGGAGGAGGATCAGAGTTTTCAATTAATGAGAATTTTAGTGTTAAGCCTAGCTTGATGTTTAGAAAAGTTAAAGGTCTTCCGCTTAGTACTGACATAACAAATTTTGTTAGTTATCAAAACAAATACGACTTGGGACTTTCAATAAGAACTAAAGCGGCATTTTCAGTAATGCTCTTTTTAACTGAAATCTATCAGGGCTTTGATTTGGGTTATGCATACGAAAGTCCCACTGCTGATAGGTTCTCAGAGTTAGGAAAAAAAACACATGAAATTCTCTTAAGAATAAAGTTGGGTTCTAGACCTGGTTCTAAATCAGGACCTGAATCTGCTCAATAAAATATAAACAGTGATTTTATTCTTATGGTAAAAAATAAATTAAGATATGAGTCTCTTATTTTAATTATAAGTCTATTTGCCTTTAGTGCATATGGGCAAATCTATTTTGAAAATGGTGTTTGTAAATGTCCAGATGCATCAGTTGGTGATACTGCTGTTATAAGTGGCGTTACCTATACTGTTGTAGATAATACAACCATAAGACAATCATTATTCCCATTAGCTGCAGTTACTGATCAAGAGCTAAAGCTTTGCACAACCCTTGTTACAGACATGAGCTCAATCTTTGAAAATCGTAATACATGGCCTCTTGAGGACGATATTAGTTTTTGGGATACTTCCAATGTGACAACTATGGAAAAAATGTTTAAAAATAGTGATTATAATTCGGGGAGTTCTTCAACTTTAAGCGGTTGGGATGTTTCAAAGGTTACAAATTTTTCTCAAATGTTTAGTTCCCCACGTCCACATAACCATGATATAGGTAGTTGGGATGTTTCAAGTGCAACAAATATGTCTGGTATGTTTGCAGGTTCATGGTCTCAAAATTTTGGAGCTATTGGTAACTGGGATGTTTCAAATGTTACCAATATGTCTCAAATGTTTAATGATGCACAAGAGCTTAACCCGGACATAACTAGTTGGGATGTTTCAAGTGTGACCGATATGTCTCAAATGTTTAGAGATGCTGATAAATTTATTCAACCTATTGGGAATTGGGACACATCTAGTGTAACAACCATGCATCAAATGTTTAGAGAAGCTCTTTACTTTAATCAAGATATAGGAGGATGGGATACTTCAAGTGTCACAGATATGAGTTATATGTTTTATAAATCTCCAAACTTTAACCAGGACATAAGTAGTTGGGATACTTCTAATGTTACAACGATGACATGGATGTTTCGGGGATCTAAATTATTTAATCAAGATATTGGCTGTTGGGACACCTCAAGTGTTACTGACATGGATAATATGTTTTATGGTGAAGGTGTAGGAGTTTTTAATCAAGATTTGTCAGCCTGGAATACTACTAATATTGGAGGCTCACCATCTGGTTTCAACACAAACTCATCTTTAAGTTTTGATAATTTACCTAATTGGGGGAGTGAGGGAACTAGAGTTGCACTCACTACGAATGACTCTGATAATATTATTGTAAACAGTAATTATGGTACTCTTGAGATTACCGCTAGTTTTACCCAGGGTGTAACCACTCCAAAAATATCTATTGGAGGATTAGTTACCAGTCAAAATATGACAGTAGTTTCTTCAACATATGCTACTTATTCCTGGAATGTTCCAAACTCAGCTGCCGCTGGTTCTTATGGAATAAGTATTGATGGTTATACTGGTTGTGGAAATTCCCTTCAAATTACTATTAAAGCACCATCATCTCCGCCACCATCCTCTTCTGACAGTGATAGTGATGGTTTTTCTGATAGTGATGAAACTGTTTGCGGTACTGATCCCAATGATGCTAGTTCAGTTCCAGTCGATACTGATTTAGATGGATCCCCAGATTGTATTGACACCGATGATGATAATGATGGTACCCCAGATACCGCAGATGCTTTCCCACTGGACCCTACAGAGGATACCGATACGGACTCAGATGGGGTAGGTAACAATACTGATTTAGATGATGATGGAGATGGATATTTAGATGATGATGAAATTAGCTGTTCCTCTGATCCACTAGATAGCTCAAGTACTCCAACAGATACTGATGGAGACTTCTCTCCTGATTGTATAGACCTAGATGATGATGGAGATGGAACCCCAGACAGTGAAGAT
>Ga0208130_1000170_pt1 | contig 34906 bp, 36 predicted proteins | sample ETNtaG_31_FD_185771 | JGI IMG/M metagenome (GOLD analysis project Ga0208130, IMG submission 185771) | Marine microbial and viral communities from oxygen minimum zone, Eastern Pacific Ocean - ETNP201310SV78 (SPAdes) (version 2) | ecosystem: Environmental > Aquatic > Marine > Oceanic ... | reverse complement strand
TCCGGCAAATTTAACTGGAAACGATGATGGTGGCGGTGGAAATCAAATGTCTGGAACTGACGGAGCTAACGACGGAACTGACGGAACTCAAGGAACTCAAGGAACTGACGGAACTGATGGAACAGGCGAAGATGGAGAAGAAGGCGAGGGCGAAACCCCTACTGGTGGTGTATCGATCAACGATGAAGGTCTTGTCGTAAATGCCGATGGCACTCCTTATAATGGTGTTATTACTATTGGTGGCATAACCTACGATATTGTGGATGGTGTAGCTACTGCTCGTGAAGAAGGCGAGGGTGAGGATGATGGTGACGGCACTACTACTGGTGGTGAAGATGGTGGTCTTAATCCCGATACTAATAACGATGGTACAATAACTTCACTCGAACAAGAGATCGCTGATCTTCGTAGTCAACTAGCAAACTTAACTGGTAATAGCACTACTGAAACCGAAGGTATGACCAGAGAAGATATTATGGCGGCAATCAATGAAGCCATGCAACAATATGGTGGTGGTGGATACATGCCATTAAGTTTCTTAAATGCTTTTGGGGCTAGTACAATGCCATCCTACTTTGGAAACACAATACCTTCTTGGATTTCTCCAGATGGTGTCTACGAGCGTAGAGCCGTTAAGGATAAAGACACAGGTGAAATGAGATTTATCAATGTGCCTATCGGCAACGCTTCATTGGCAGGGACAGGAGGTTTCCAAGCAGAACGTAGAGCAGGTTTTGGTAACAATGTTTTCTTATAAGGAGTTAGGTAATGGGCTTATGGGATTGGGTTACTGAAAATCCACTAGATGCACTTGAAGGTACGTTACTTTTATACAACACTATAAAAGGAAACCAAGCCGCAGATAGCGCCGCAGAAAACGCTGCAGCTTTAACGCAAAGCGATATAGAGCGTAACAATACAATTTACGAACTCTTTAGTGAGGGCGGTAATCAGTTACGTGACAACCTCCAAGCACTTCTTACAGAGTATGGTGACTTCGGACAAGTTACTCCTACGACTGTAAATGAAATGACGAACTACTTTGCTTCGCAACGTGCGAGTGAAGAAGCCGCCAACAAGCAAAGAGTAGATCAGCTTACTGTTGAAGATATTATGCGTCTCAAAGGTATGGAAGGTGCGTATAGAGATTATGCACAAACACACCTTGAACGTGGAGACGAAACTGTTTTTGGTGCTGATGCACAAGCAAAGATGGATGCTCCGGGTACTTTTGATTTTGCCCAGATGCAGGATATGTTGACTGCTCAATTTGCTAACATGAGAGCGGCAAATACTAACCGGGCTCTAAACGATCAGTATGCAAAGGCTTCAGCATCTCTTCCGCCCGGCATGGAAAACTCTACGTTAAGAGTTCAGATGGAACGTAGCTTTGCAGATCAAGCCGCAGAAAGACGTAATCAAGATATGATGGCGGCAATAACGGATGCACAAAATTATATAGGTGGTCTACAACAGGCAACCTCTAATCAGCAAAACATTACAAATGCTGAAAGAAACATGATGAGAAATCTCGTAGGAGATGCTTTAAATTATGGAACACAAACTATGCAAAACGCTTTATCTGGTGGTGCGTATGGTCAAGACTTTGCTAACGAAATAGATGCACAGTATGGAAGAAACATTAGTGAAACTTCTGCACTACAAGGCATGAGAAACAATACAGCGCTTAATGATTTCCTTACAGGATTAAGTTCGGTAGACGCAGAGAACAAACTCGCTAACACCTATATTAACCAAGTTCAAAACTTAACTACTGCCCCTTATAGTTATACAGCTAAAGGAATGGGTGGTATAAACAATCAAGCGGCAATGGATAGTTTGTCAAATATTGCGACAGCTGCAGCTAATCTATCAGCAGGAAACATGAAAGCCGCAGGTGGTTGGTGGGATAATATTCGTAAGAAGTACAGTTTTTAGGTGGTAAGATGGTATTAAACTTAGGTGCTTTTTATCAAGGTGTACAAGAGAATGATGCTAGGGAAAGAGCCAAGCGTAAGGAAAATGCCGCTCTTTACAATGAGTTTATTCGTTTAAACCCGGATGCTTCCGTAAAACAAAGAGAAGCTTATGCTAATGAGTTGGGTGGTAATAGTCCATTCCTACGAGCAGCTATGCCGACAACAGAAGTCATGGCATCAAACGTCGCTCGTAGAAAACAGCAGGTAGCCGCAGCAGCTCAAGCAAAAAAATACAAAGCTTTACAACAGAAGATTAGCTTAATGAACGATGCTACTTCAATGTTTAGCAATGTTTATTCTTCAACTGGAGATTTAGAGCAAGCCAATAAAGCTGTAACAGATATGTTTAGTGGATATTTAGATGGTAACGATATGCTTGGTATTAGTGCGGCGGGTACAAAGAAAGCACAACAAGACTTTGATAAAGACTTTGCAACCACTTATGACCTTTGGCAAAAACAAGGATCGCAAGCGAGTGCTGTAGAAACTTGGGATAAAACCTACAACCCTACCTTCTTAAAAAAATGGAAATCTACCGCATTATCTGAAATGAATAGATTGACACAAGAGCAATTAATCAAAGCTACTAACGACGCAAATAATATAGGGTCAGCTTCAGCAGCCGATCCTTCAATCAAAGCAAATTTTGAAAAAAACTTTAAGACTAATTACCCTCGACTAAGCGAGGAACAAATGACTGAAGTGATGGAAACTCTTGGCAATCGTGAAGCAGAAGCAACGAAAAAAATTAATGAAAACATAACACGAGCTAAACAAGGTGTGCAAAATCACATTGCTGCTACACTAGAGGACGATCCCAACTATTCTAACAATATGGAAGTAAATGCTTTACAGACTGAAGCCGCTATTAGAGATCAACTAAAGAAAATGTTTGATGCAAACGAAGTTCTTGTGGGTAAAGAGCCTACTGCTGATGATGTACAAGAAGTAATGGACATGGTTGAGAAAAGTCTCAAGGCTCAAATAAAGATTGATGACACAAAGGAAGCAGCTAATTTAAAGATAGAGGCAGAAAAACAAGAAGTGGGTCGCTTCTCTCCTCGCTTTGAGGATAATGACGGCAATCTGGATGTAAAACAACAAAATGATGTTGAGAATAATATACTTGCCCAGTTGTTTCCAGACGTAGATACTGGCAATACTAAAAAAGACAATGTGGCTAATGGCATTAATGCTATGGCTAAAGAGCAATTCCTTAATAAGTTTCGGATGGCTTCACAAGGTTGGGACATTAGTATTAAAGACCCCGCAGTATATGGATCAATTATGGAGAGAATGGTTGATCTAATGATTGCCGACAATGGTGGTTCTGATGGTACATTCCAAGACCACTTTTTTATTAAAGCGGTTAATGACTATTACAGTAATACAAGTTTAAATACGCCAGAAGCAGTAGCTTTTAGAGGTGGTTTACAGTCGCTAGGATTGGATAGCTTGGAACAAGCTCAACAACTTGTAGAAGAAGGTAATACTGAAATACAATTAAAGTGGGAAGAGACTTTTAAGAAAGTAAGGGAAGATTTTAGAAATAAAGCTTATGAAAATTTTGATAGAGACATATTTAACCTACAGAATTTAGATGAAAAGGCAGATGAATTTATAACAAAAGTTCCAGATAGGGTTGAGACGTTAAAACAAAAAGATGGTGTAGACCTTATAGCAAATGTAGAAGAATTAATTAATGCACCAGTTTCAGAAAATGGTCTTAAAAATTTAGAGCTTAAAAATACTGAGGTAACTGCAAGCTTGCAAAAAGTTGTAAACATAGGTAGGGAAGTCGAAGATCAGATTAGTCAAATCAAAGCTTATCTCGCGCTACCAAGATTTAGCCAAGACCCATCTTTAGCAGATACACGTGCAGCATTAGAAAATAAACTTGGAAAACTCGAAGCAGGTAAGCGATGGGTTTATAGTGAAGCGCAACAATTAAGAAATGCCATTAACAAAATAAGATCGGCTAGTAAAAAAGTTGTCTCAACAAAGGTAATTGATAATAAAAATCTTAATCCAGAAACCACACCAAAGGCTATAAAAGATAAAGCAACTGTCATCGCACATATAGTAGAGAACAATCGTGACACGTCTGGTTTGGCAGAAGTCCACAATAAGTCATATAAAGAAAAAGTAGCTTTCATTAAAAATATATTAAAAACTGAAGGTGGCGAGAATATAGCAGGGTTCTGGAAGAGAACATTTGGAGACACTACGACTGAGAAGATGTTAATTCAAGAAGTAGCAAATGCTCTTAACATAGACCTTACTGAACCTGTTATTGATCCTCGTGATCCTAATTGGGTTGTTCCAGATAGTGATGGTGTTTTTAAATTACCAAATCCGGGTGAGGATTGGTTTAATCCAGACAATTATAAGCAATAGGGACGACTGTATCTACAACTTTATTTAACTTGATGTTAGGTTAAATGGAGTACCTAGCATGAGCATTTTTAATGAATTTGATGATCTGTTCGAGGACGGATCAGCTAAACAAGAAAAAGACTACACCCACAAAACAGGATACGCACTTCTAAACGATCGTAGAGCAATCAACGACGTGCGGAATTACTATGCCAGTAAGGGTAAAACATTCGCTAACAACCAAGAAATGTGGGATCAGTTCTACAGCGATAAGCGTTGGGCTGATGTGAACACAGTTTCGATGATAAAGGATGTAGGTGAATATGCTTTCGCAGGTGAAGATAGAAAACTCCATGCAAGATTAAGTAAGTTATGGCAGAACGCTCCATCAAGAGGAACTGTCTGGGATAAGGTTGTTGATTATGGAACGGCGGGCATACTTGATCCAACAAATTTATTAGGTGGTTGGGGCGTAGCCGCAAAAGGAAAGAAAGCCTATGACGTTGCTCGCGCAGGTGGGGCAACACTAGCTGCGGCCAGAAAAAAAGCTTTGAGTGCAGGTACATGGCAAGGTGCAAAAACTGAAGCGGCGATCGGTGGTGCAATCGGAACAAGTTTTGATGTGGCACAACAAGGTATGGAGATCGCTCAAGGCGTATCGGATGAGTTTGATGTTACTCGTGCGCTTATATCTGGTGGACTTGATGCAGGGTTAAGTGCTTTAGGTGGTGCGGCAGTTGGAAGGTATGTCGCTAGTGGTGCAGTAAATGACTTAACAAACTGGCGAGCTAACAGTACATTCGGGACGACATCTGCACAAAGAATTTCTGAACTCGATAGAGAAATTAACAGCATAAGTGCTGATTATGATGTAGCTACTGATGGGTTTGCTAGAGCCGATTTAGAAGATCAAAGAGCGAATGTCGAAGCTGAAAGATCGGCACTTCTAGGAGAAATGGAAAAGGTCAATGAGCTAGACCAAGAGCTAGACAGTATTGCAAAACAAATGCAAGCTGCACTTAAAGAAAATCCTCAAGCTAATACTGATGATCTTTTAAATAAATTTAAAGAATTAGCAAAAACTAGATCAAAATTATTAGAACAAGATGTAACTGCTGCTGACCTCAAAGGCTTGTCCGGATTTAAAACTCCTACTCCTTCCGCTCGTCCTACGAGCGTAGAAGCGGACGAAGGTGGCGTAACAGACACAAAAGCTCCGTCCGAGAAAAAAGCTACGAGCGGCACGAAGAAAGAAAAAGTAGAAGAAAAAAACGTAGAACCACCTGTTGATGAGCAAATCAATGCAAAAAGAAAAGAAGCAGATGATCTCGGTAAAATCGTAGAAGGTCAAGCCGACACAATAGTTAAGGCTGAAACTCCTAAAGCCAAAGCTTCTAAAGTAGAGCTTACTCCAGAAGAGACTGCAATACTGGATCAAATAGAAGGAGTTGACCCTTCTGAAGTGCAGGTAAAGTTTAAGGAAGCAGGTAAGGATAATAAATCTGGTAGAACTTTAGGTAAGGAAGTTGAAGCAGATATTGAGAAAGGTCTTATTACTGAGGATCAAGTCAAGAAACTTTTTTCAATAAAAGATTATGTAAATGCAAGTGGCTTCCCTAACAGAAAATGGAATAAAGCAAGAAAGCTTATCGTCGCTGCTAACAGAAAATTAAAAGGCGATGCACCTACAACTAGTAAAGTCGAAACTAAAAGTGCAGTAAAACCCGTAGAGCCGTCAACAGTTAAAAAGGCTATAACGCCACAACAAAAGAAATACAAAGCATCACAAAGAAAAGCATACCTTAAAAAAAGAAAAGAACTTATTGGTGATGGAAGTCACAGAGGGTTAAGTAATGCTTGGTCTACTGCAAAGTCAAAGCAAGAAGTTGATGATGTTATCAATAAGATGGAAGATTACATCAATGGGAAAGAAACCCCTTCGATAGTTCAAGAAAATGCCGCCGACGCTCAAGCTGATGCAATCAATGATGTAGCTAAATTAGATAATACTTCTTTTGAAGCACAGGAAATAAAGCAAGCTGAAGATTTCTTTAATAAATATTGGGATGAAAGCGCAGGGGGTGCTGTAAATAGAGGGTCTTACGTTACTACGAGATTAGCTGATGGTGTAAAAAAAGGAAACATAAGTGGTCGTGTTGCAACGATTGTACGCAAAATGGTCAAAGAGGCTGAAGAGCAAGTAGAGTTAGGCAAGAAGCTTGAAAGCAAAATGACTTACGAAGGGTTAAGAGCCGAAGCTCTTGCTAGAGGACTTGGTGATGCACAGCCAGATATAATAGGAAAAGCTAAGACTTACAAATTAGGAAAAGGTGCTACTGTCACAACAGAAGCACGTGATCGTACAGGAAATAGACTAGCAAGAAATACATTAAAAGCTGCAGCTGAACTCGAAGATGGAGCAAAAACAGCAGGTCGTACGACAGTAGAATATACTCGCTCTGATGGAACAAAAGTACAGTTCACAAAATTACAGAGTATTGTTCGCGGCGGTTTTAATGTTAAGATGCTTGACCCAGAAGATGTAAGAACAGTTCTGGGCATTAACGATATTCCTACTGAAGCCAAGTTTAACATTGATGCGGCTAAAGCCAGAGCAGCTATGGACAAGGATGGTGGAGCAGTAGAGGGTTGGGCAGATGGGCAAAAGCTCGCTTATCCTTTTACAGCAACAGGTGTAGAACGTATTAGAGGAATACCAAGAGAGCCCGGTTCTCGCAAATTGGGTAAGGCTGAAAAGGGACAAACTTATTATTACGTTCCTAAGTTAAGGGGTAATTATGCAGACCCTTACATTATTATGCAATCTCTTGGATTGGATAAAAACTTTAATGTAAAGCAAAGAGGTCTTTATAATGGCAAGCTAGATAGTGCAACTGATGTCATTAAAGCTAAAGAACAAGTTGAAAAAGACTACAAAGGCGATCCAGATAAAATTAGTGCCGCTAAGAACGAAATTGATTTAAAGGCAGGAGTTAAAAAAGAACCAGAGCCTACTTCAGTAGAAGAAGTATATCCAACTTCAAACATTCCTATGTCTAAAGAAGGCAAGGTACTCGTAGCAATACCAAAAGAAATAGGTTCTGATGCTGTACGTGTAGCATCTGTTAAGCCGGGTAGACTTGATGGTGTTGCACAAGCAGATAGACCGGGAATGTCTGCATCAGACTTACTTGGAAAATTTAAAAATAATCCCAGTAGGTTTTATCTTGGGTATGTATCTCGCTCGCTCGTAGAAGATGAAGCAACCCTTCGAGCGCTGAAGGCTGATGGGAACAGGGAAAAGCTATTTGAAGTCTTTGAGCCTATTGATGAAGTAAATGCACCAGAAGGCACAGTTAAACCAGAAGTACAGGAAACAAATTCTACTAATGTTGCCCCTTATGAAATAGGGACGCATGGAATGTTTGACACTACAAAGCTTACAACAGATCAAGAAAACGCTTTCGTGTTTGCATTTAAAACTATGAGCAATCCTAAGAAAACAAAAGCTGAAATAGAAAAGATGTTTTTTGGTGATGGAGAAAACAAACCAACAATAGGTAAATGTCTTGTAGAAGATTTATGGAGATGGACAGAAATGTTGAAGAAAAGTAATTGGAGAGCTTCAACAAATGGTGTCAATGTACCTCTTGGTCAGAGAGTAACCTTATTAAGAGAATTGCACGGAATACTTGCAGACGTTGCTCCCGGCGGTATTAAAAAATCAAACGTAGATATTGAAGAAAGTGTACGTGGTCTTAGAGATGTTTTTTCCAGATCGAGTGCAGAAGAACTAGCAGATATGGAGAGAGTTCTTCGCCTCACAACTAAAAACGCAGGGGTAGCTCCAAGAATTACTGAATTTACAGATGAACAACTTGCTATGGATGATATAACCAGAGTAGTTAAGGGTGCAGCAGCTAGTGGTAAACATCGTGCATTTGAACATTCAATACTGGTTGATGGTAAAGCACAATTAAAAGATAGATATAATCACCTTGCCTTTTCTCCGGATGGTACTTCACCAACTGCTCAATTGCAGCCGTCATTTGCCTTTGCACACGAACTAGGTCATTGGGTGTTTCATAATTTATTAGACCCATCTGACATACAAAAATATTTTAAAGCAGTAGGTCGCCATGTTGATGAAACAGGAAGTTTAACGTCTGAAGGAAGTGATTTTCTTTTTTCAAAAGCTCCGACAATTAGGCAAGGTGAAAAAAACATAGCAGGTGCAAATAATTGGAACGCAAGTCCGGGCGAGCATTTTGCTAACCAGTTTGCTCTGTATCTTCATCATCACCATGACCTTATGATTGTACCAGATCGAACACTGTGGGAAAAAGTCACAAGGATTGTTCGATCTCTTTGGGAAAAAATGACAAACAAAAACATTATTGACAAAGAGTTAGAGCCAATCTTTCAGAAAATAATTACAAACAAGGATGAGTTTGAAATTCAAAAGTTTCACCTACCTGCACGTGAAGTAACCACAGCAGGTGGAAGAACATATCAGTCAAGATATGTTCAATGGCTTGAAAGTTATCGAGGTTTAAAGTTGGCAGTAGAGGACGACAACCCTGCGGGGATTATCGCTTACGCAGATGAGTTAGCTAATGCAATCAACGGGTCTACGGCAACTGATAGACAAGCAATGATGGCGGCTAGAGCTAAACAAAGAGCGGCAATCAATGAAGGTCGTGATCCAGAAACAGAAGCTTTCAGAGGTTATACTGGTAGATTAAGGGTCTTTAATGACAACAAAAACTTAACGGATAAATTACGTTCGGACTACAGAAAGTTAAAAGAAATGGTAGCACAGGGGACTGTAACAGAGTTTTTACCCGGTGAAGATATGGCAACTACCTCACACAATCCAGAAGTGATCGAAGAGTTGAAAGCATTTCTACGATCAGAAGAATTTGACAGCAACATACAAGGTGCAATGGATTTGTTTAATGAGCAGTTCCTTTATTTAGAAGGTGCTGACATTCCAGAATATATACCAAGTCAGCAATTAATTAATCTAAGAAAAGAAAAAAGTATTGGTTCACAAAGAAGAACAATAAGGAAAAAGAAATATCATCAAAGCATTAAAGCCGCTAGAACTAAAAGGCTTAAAGAAACTATAGCGAAGATGAGGGCTATAGGTGGATACCATAGTAGAATTAGCGACAACCAACGGAAAGGAAATTACTCACCTCAAGAAGTTGATCTTGTAACTGCATTGTCAGAGTATCCTAAATATCTCGATGAAGCAGGTGTACCTAATAAGTTTGGGAAACAATTAGCGTCGAGAGTAAAACACCTAATCGCTACCAAGATTGAACCTATAGACAAATCTGTAGGCGATCCTCTTAGCAATCGCCAGTATACAGAACTCGATCAGAGCCAACTGATCTTTAGATATGCTAATGCCCTTAATCGGGGAGATCAAGGTATAGCAGATCAAGTCATGTATGAGTTACAACAGCGAAGATTTTATAAGAATAACAGTCAAATCATACCAACAACCTCTGACAGAGTTAACAATGCTATCGATGATGAGCTTATGGTAGTATACGAAAATAGTGAAGAAATAGGTATACCTTCGTCTGCATCATTTAAAGTAAGAAACTTATTGGGTAAGATTACAAATAGAGGAGACGAGTTAACTTTATCCTCAAGGACAGTTGCTCACAGACTTATGTTGTTAGGTGCAGAGTTTAATCCACAAACAACAAGCAAATCATTCAATGACTTTAGAACTGATGTTAGAAGAATTGGAGTTAATTTAACAAAGAAGGAGGATATTTCACAAAGCGTTGAAATGATCGCTCGTAGAGTTTTAACTTCTTCTGCATTTGGTGAAGAGAAGATGGCATCTATCAGACGAGCAGCAGCCGAGTTTGGTTTTGAGCCAGAAGATACTATTGCTAAACTTGCTGTTGATGATTTAGATGCTTCTTCCGATAAGGCAACTCTTAAACAACTCACAAAAGATATTGGTGAAAGCTTTGACAGTACGCTCGAAGAAGCATTAACGTCTATTCGATCAGAAATGAGAGAAGCAATTTCCTATGTAATGAATGGGCTTATATCTAAGAAGGGTGCTAGAAAAAGATTTCATAATGCTACTGTCTATGGAGATATGTTAGGAACGAGGTCTGGTTTTGACCCCAGTTCTCCAAGCTTACATTTTATGGACGACATTCCTTCGGAATATGCGAGAGACTATGCGAGTGATTTGCTTCGTACACTCAAGCCTTCTACTGTAAGAGGAATAAAATCTTTTACACAAACAGACGATATGACCCCTTATTTTGTAGAAAGTTTAGAGGGCGATAATTTATTTGGGAATGGTATTAATGTTACAACCAGTCCTAATAATAATATAAAGAATAGCAAAGATACTATATTAGCAACTATCCCAGACAACTTTAAAGAATATGGTGAAGAGCTACTAGACGATTTAATTAATTTACGGGATGGCATTAAATCAATGAGAGCGTTTTATAGGGCAGAACCAACAGACATTGCTCTACAATATGATAAAGAAAAAGCTATCCTTGATGACTTGAAAAGGATAGGTGCTACAAATCTACCAACTTCGAGAGTTGTTTTTATTAAGGACAACAATCCTATAGATATGAATAAACGTATGGCAGGTAAAGACCCAAGCATCGTAGCCGTTATGGATGCTATCGCCTCAAATACTACAAGAGCTATTGACAAAGACCTTATAGGTACATTCACACCAGAAGAAGCATACTCTATTTTTGTAGAGAGAGCAGGTAGTGGAATGAAGCTGAAGGAAGCTTTGAAAAAGGCAGGTTACACTTCACTTTCTGTAGGTAATAAAAAATCTATGATCGATCCTTTAAACATAAAGGATATAAGAAGTAGAGATTTTGTTGATGAGAAGTTCAACATGGGTGTTGTCCCGGCACCATCTGATCCAGTCCCATACTTGTTAAAAGCTATGTCTACAGACAATGATGTAGGAACAGATGCGTTTATCCAAGTCGCAAGTGCTGCAGAGCAAAGTGGTATACCTTCAAAAGTTGTGAATGTTTTAGATAAAGTGAGAAGAAAGAAAAATATCACAAGCGCAGAAGGTGCTGAAATTAGAAAGGCATCTAAGTGGTCGCTCACAAAAACAAATGCACAGGTTATGAGGCAGAATGGGATGCACCATTCTGCTAACTTCTACGAGCCATCGAACGGAGATGCAGGTCACTTCGAGCGAGTGAACGCTCGAATGGGTAACTTCATATTGCCGTTAACACGTATGCTAAAAACTCTACCCGATAGCCCAACTGCATTAGGCAGATGGTTAAATGATGGCTTGATCCAAATGTATGATGCCGCATTAGGAAGAGAAACAGGAACAAGAGCATCACAACTTAATCGTGATGGTGAAATCCTTGTAAATAGTGATGGTAACAGAAGGTCTATGCAACCAATGTCAAATCTAAGAATTGTTACGGCTCTTAGAAACAATGCAAAGGTTAACAGCTTAAAGGCAGATGAGAAGAAGGTCTACGATTACATTCGTTCTTACCTAGACAATGCTATGGTTAGAATGAAAGAAAGTGGAATGGAAGTCGGTCACATCCGAGAAAATTATTTTCCTCAAATCTGGAGAAAGGACTTAATAGAAAAGAACTATGACCAGTTTGTGAGAATGTTGACCAGATATTTTCAAGCTGAAACCGAACTTACTTCAAATCGTACAAAGATTTTAGGTCAAGACGATGCAAGAAAAATAGCAGAAAGAGTTGCAAATAAATTAATTGACAACGATGGTGTCATGCCAGATAGCAAACATTTTGCTGATCCAAACAAAATGTCTGTGACAGGTAAAGACGATCATACAGATTTTCAAAGATTAATACGACTAGATCAAGGCGGCTTAAAAGCTTTTGTTGATCCACTCAGACCGAACGATAACTTAGGTCAGTTCCTTGAGAATGATCTCATGGTTGCGATGACTAAGTATAGTGATAACTTGGAACATCGCTTAGACATAACAAACAAATTTGGTGTTGGTGGTTTCGGTTTCTACGATTACTTAGCTGTGCATGATGGTAAGCAAGATGCGATCAGCAGACTTTTATCCGGGGACAAGGTTCTTAAAAAGAATTATAAAAACTTTTTGAACTTGACGAAGGGTGTTGAGGAAGCACCAGAAGCCGTTGTTGCTACGTTCTCTGCTGATATTTTCAAAGCACCATTCCCCAACAAAGAAGCTTCTCATACTCTTGTGAACGAGCTTGTTTCTGATGCACAGAAAGGTGCATCTGTGTCACAGTTAAAACATAAAATTATGAATAGCTTGAACCTACAGAATGAACCTTCGCTTTCCGCAAAGAAAATGCACAAGAACTTTCAGTTCAGAGCGGAAGCCATAGCGAACGCTCTCCACGAAACAAAAGGTTTCCAAACTGAAATGTCGAGAGATGACTTAGCTTTCGCTGATGGCATGATGAACGCCACAATAAGAAAGCCCATCGACGGATCAAATGGTCTATACAATTTAAAGACAGCAAGTAAACACCTTCGATCTTTTAATGCCGTTACCCTGTTAGGCTTTACAACTCTAACATCTTTAGGTGATTTGGTTTTACCTCTAGTAAGAAGTGGAGACTTCGGTTCGTATAGAAGGGCAATTACAAAGATGATGGAAAACCCTGTATCGGGTAGTGCCTACAGGGACATGATAAGAAACATAGGTGCAGCGACAGAGAATGTTGTCCATGATCGGATGACTAAAGCCTTTGGCGTAGACAATACGAAGTTCACATCTGGTTTCTTTACAGCTACGTTACTTACAAACTGGACTGATATGATGAGAGATGTAAGTGCGGCTGTAGCCTTCGAGCATTTTAAAGCTCAACAGAAACTAGCTCTGGATTTCCCCGGCACAAAAGCAGGAAGGTTAGCCAAGAGACAACTAGAAGCGTATGGTCTAAAAAGGTTCTACGAGGACAGCACGTTAAACATCGATTACATCATGGAAACGAACGGATCAGCTAAACCTCACGATGAATACTACACTTTGTCTGCTGCTGTCCATCGCTTTGCAAACCAAACAATCTTTACGCCAAATCAAAACGATCAGCCGTTGTGGGCGCAAACTCCAACTGGACAGATTATCTTCCAACTTAAATCATTCCCGTTAATGATGACACGATTAGGAAGAGATGTTTTCCAAAAGGCTAGGAAGAACCCAGATGGTGACAGAGATTTACGACCACTTCTTTATTTTGCAGGGGCAGCACCTGCATTTGGTGCTGTTACAACAGGCACAAAAGATATTATCCAGTCGAGAGGTGGTGAAGAAAATAGGCAAATGCAACTCAGAGATCGTGCGATGTCATCGAAGTCAGAACTTTTTGCTGAACTTGGTCTGACAGAAAGGCAAGATATAATCGCAGGTTGGTATTTAGATGGGCTTCTTACAATGGGTGGTCTTGGTCTTATCGGTCAGCTTTTCTACGATAGTGCATCTCAGATTGACAATGGCGATTATGGTGCATGGAGAATTATGGAACTATTCGCCGGACCGAGTATGGGTATTGCAAGAGATGCCATAGCCGTAGGTGCGGGTGCAATGGAGTATGGATACGATGCGCTTGGTGGTGAAACAACCAATGCAAAAGAAAGACAAATGTGGCGTGAGATCACAGGTCGAATACCGATCGGAGGTCAGATCACAGGTGTCAAGGAATACTTTGTAGATAAAATCGCAGGTGAAAGAGAAGGCTAATGGCAAAAACTAAAGCCAAAGCAAAAAGCAAAAAGGCAAAGATGCCATGCAACAAACCCAAGCGTGAAGTAAAGGGCAAGAAAAAGTTTGTCGTAAAGGCGTGTGCTAATGGCAAGGAAAAAATTATTCGTTTCGGGGATGCAAATATGACAATTAAGAAAGGTACACCATCCCGAAAGAAAAGTTATTGTGCTAGATCGGGCGGAATAAAAGGGAAGTCAAACAAACTATCGGCTAACTATTGGTCGCGCAGAGCGTGGAACTGTTAAAGGAGAAAAAATATGCCTACTGTTGGAAATAAAAAATATCCATACACAAAGTCTGGAATGAAAGCCGCTAAGAAAGCTGCAAAGAAAACTGGTAAGCCTATGAAAAAGAAGAAGGGTTACTAATGAGCCTGTACAGGAATATCAACAAGCGAAAAAAAGCCGGGACATCTCGAAGTAAAGCGAAGTCTACGATCTCTCCAAAGGCTTATGAAAACATGAAGAAAGGTTTTCCTAAGAAGAAAAAGCGTTAGGCTGCCATACCTTTTATTATGTGGGCGATGACATCTACAGTAAATCCATTTCCAATCATCTTATATCTCTGAGAATTTGATACGTGATTGGTATAGTTATCGGGTAGGGTTTGTAATCGTTCACATTCTAAAGGCGTGAGCTTTCTCCAATGGAGCTTGTCAACACTATCCCATTCGTGGCGATCGTACGATCCTCTTCCACCCGATCGAACAGTCTTAGACTTATCTCGTATAGGGGAACAGATTACCTTCGGTTCTCTGTGACCACCCTGCATCGTAGTCAATGCAGGTGACTTACCAGTTCTTCCATATACCCTTTTAATAATGTCAAAGCCGTTAACATCTGCTTCTGCTACTAAGTGACAACCATTATTTAAGTTTTCAGCAAAAGAAAATACTAGCTGACGATCTCTTTTGTTAAAGTATTTAGATATACTTCCACCTTTATAATAATTTGCATCCAAGCAATAAGACTTGTCTCTATCTGTGTCGGCATCTTCAAGAATGTCAGACAACAATATGCCTAAGTCTTGTGGTGGATTAAAAGGGATGTTCGTCCAATATAAACGATTACGATTTTGAGCAGAAAGTAAAGCAGAGTTAATTAGAGTAGGCTCGCCTACGTCCATATATTTTGTAATTATATCTTTACTCTCCTGCTTCATGCGTACGTTTTCAAGCAGAACATATTTTGGTTTTACTTTGTCTACGATCCGCACGAACTCAAAGAATAATTTAGACCGGGGATCATCAAAGTTTAATTGCTTCCCGGCTAAACTAAATCCTTGACATGGTGAACCACCAACAACAACATCTATCTTTGGGAGACTATCCAACTTAGGAATGATTTGGGTAACATCGCCCAAATAATCTATGTCATTCCAATTAGCTTTCGACACCTTTTGGGCATACGGATCAATCTCTGAAGAGAAGTATTTGGTTACAGGTATCCCGGCTCTTTCACATGCAACTCTATACATGGAGCAACCATCAAACAAACTTAAATGTATCAAAAATTACTTATCCTGCACTCTTGATAATGCTGATCCGATAGCCGTGTATCCGCCCTTATCCACCCAACTATCTTTATGATCCAATGTGGTGAGCAGACGACAAGACTTAACCCAGTCCATCATCAAAGCCACATGTGCGGGTGTGATTTTACCATGCGTCTCGAAAGCATTTTTTGTAATTACGTTCCAACCTTGAGCGATGGCAGCATGGTTAATGAGTACGTTGCCATAGTCTTTCGCCCGTGTTCCATGAACAAGGTCAACTGCTTCATCTAATGTTTCCTTCATTAGATTATTTATTTTTTCAATGCTGTCGTCGTAGTCATACATTGGACAAGCTCGCTAAGTTGTCATCGTTGACTGCACGAATTTCGAGCATTGTGTGTTTGCACTTGAGATCGACAAGCCGTTCTTTTTCAAATTTTAATTTGAGCTTTGCTTTATGAAAGTCGTCTGGATTTTTACTATCCAACTTCTCTTCTTTCATTTCTTTGATGCGACCTTGAATACTATCAATGTCTGCTTCCTTACGAATGATCGCCATGCGAACCTCCGCAAGTTCCATAAGATTACTTTTCTTAGCTTCTGTAATATCTTCGTTCATACTTTACCCGCCTTTTGGTGACACTTGAAATTGAGTATATTCGTTGCAGACTTCTGAAGCGTCCTTACCCTTCGAGCATAACCATGTACCATCCTCCGATGGCTTCGAGTGGATACAGAAGCGACACTCTGGCGGGAGGACAGGAGGTTGCCAACAAGCTTCCCTTTTGAAACACGACTTGCATCGCCAATCATTAGGTGTTGAAGCTACCCGCTCAGAGTGTCCATCAATCGCACTTTGTATCTTTATGAACATTTCGCCCCATTCCTCTTCGTCAAAAGGAATGATCTCGGCATGAAGTTGACTGTCATTTTTGTTATAAGCTACAAATAGTGTGCGAGAGATTGCAAACATCGCCATCATCATCGTTGCTTGGCGATAATATTTTCTATTAGCCGATTTAATTCCGTGCTTCTCAAACTGTTTAAAGCGAGCATCGTTCATCGACTTTATTTCGAGGATCGCAAGATCATCTGATCCATCCTCGAAGTTAACTAATCCGTCAGCGTGGCACACAATGTGTCCACCGAGCCATTCTCTTCTGTGCTGTCTACCTGTCGTGTCATCTTTTTCCCAGACACGTAGGTCGGCTCGTTTTTTTAAATCGTAGACAACCCAATCTTCAATTCTATGACCCGCAAAGAAAATTCTTTTTAGCCGGGGATCGGGTGTTACACTTGGGAAGCCCCGCAAGGACAGTTGCAATTCTGCGATGCAGTCTGTCCCTGCCATGCTCGCCCCAATGTAGTCACGGGCTACGTCTTTCGGTTCACGATCGTAACCCGTGTCTATGTCTGCAATAATTTTTGCAGCGAGATCACTCATTAAAATGGTATCTCGTCATCTGGCATGTCAACAGTAGTAGAACCAGACCCTTTTGCGGGTGCTGATTTCTGACTAGCAATGTCGTCTGGATGAAAGAAGCTACCAATTTTTGTTTGTTGCTTCCCCATATACTCTTGCTCGTAGATGTTGACACCAACTTTTTTACCTACAAAAAAGTCTATGCCTTTTGCTTTATCTGGAGTTTCGTCACCCAAGATTTGCTGTATTCTCATCAGCCTAGACAGACCACGATTTTTTCTTTTAATCGCTTTGTCTTTAGCTTCTGGATCAGAGTAGTTTCCACAATGAACAACGAGCCAATCTTTACAAACATTTGCATCGTTTTCCATCTCAACGACCATCTGTTTGTCAACGCCCTTAGTTTCAATTACCATATTCTTAATGGTCATTATGTGCTTCCCTGCACCTGCTACGGGTTTACGCAGTTCAACACCATCGAAGGATAAACCTTCTAAGCCTTCCCATTCACTCATACACTTGCTCCTTTTTTCTGCATGGTTTGAAATTGATCTTTGGTCATCATTACTCGGTCGAGTAAGTCAGTTACCTTGTCCGTATTTTCTACGGGCGAAAGTCTACGATGGGGGTCACGAGCCTTGCCGATCCACCCCTTCACGCCTTCGGTGTAAATTTGTCTACGAACAATCGTCTTTCCTCCTTCTTCATCGGAGGTGCGAACCAAAGCAAAGACGTAATCAAAAAGAGAAGGTATCCACTTTGCGATCTTTGCTTGGGTCATCATTGGCATTACTTTATTAATGCCGTTTGCATCCTCTTGACTGTCAGCCAAGAAGGTACAAATAACATGACAATCTCTGTCACGTATCCACTTTAATGTCTTACGGATATTTGCTCCGTAAACATTCCACAGTTCAAAATTGCTTGGATGATCTTTTGTTTCGATCTCAGCATCTTCAAAACATCTTTGCGAAAGTTCGGTACAACTATCTACTGCAATCCATTTATACTCTCGCTTTTTAAATTCGTCGCTTGACACGTATCGCATCAAGTCAACAAAAGAATACCTATCCTTGATAGGTCGATTGAAGGAATGGAAGGGTAAATAATCGATCTCTATATTAGAGAGCGATGCTAACCCTGCTTCTCCAGAAAGAATTAAACCTTTCCCCCATTTATTATAATAGTCTGCGATGGCAGTTGTCTTGCCAACACCAGAATGACCATACAATGCAGTCTTAGTTGCACTACGAACTGCACTATCAGTCGTTGAAAACGGACTAATCACCATGTGTTTTTACCTTGAAAGTTGGGACACCCATTTTGATAGTAAGGGCATCACTTAGTTGAGATTGAACGTCACTATCAGACGCATCGAATTGACGTTTGTTGATTGTAAAGTTTACTGCTACACACGTCGGGCGTTTACTCCCGGCAGGGAATAAATCTTCTAAAACTTTTTTATCCCACTCATACTTTTCGGGGATTTTAATAACTAGGGAATGAGAGTTAGAATAGGCAATCTCGTACTCACCTATATCCTCTGGAAGTTCTGCCAACAGTTGACCCTTCTCTTTATCTATACGTTCTTTAAGCTCTTCCAGATCACTTAAAGATTGTGATAATTTTGCAGCAACTTCTTTTAATCTTGCTGTCTGAAGAGGTCTGTCTGTCTTAATATTATTTATTAAATCATCCCATTCGGTTGATTGTTGAGTGTTCATTTTTTACCTTTAATAGTTTATTATGGGTTTACTAATTACACAACTTACGATAAAAGTAGTGGATACGCAAGAGGAAAATTAAATGAAATTCGATATTCAGACTTTAATTGATGATCTTGGTGGGGCTTCGAGCGTCGCTAAGAAACTCAATATTGGCAGGACTGTCCCCTATGGGTGGACTAGAAGAAATTTTATTTCCTCCGCTTACCTTTCAAAAATCAAAGAGGTTGCACCGCACCTCGATATTAATTCTTACTTTGTGGAGGACTATAATAATGACAAATATACTGGAGGCAGCACTTGAATACTTGGACAGAGGTTGGGTAAGTGTACCGATCAATCCTAAAACAAAAGTCTGCCCTTTTGGATGGGGACAAATAAGCGAAGGCAAAAAACTTCCAACACACGAAGAAGTTGAGAAATGGTTTGAACCCTATCCCAATTACGACATCGCTATCCTAACAGGTAGACTTAGTAATCTTGTTGTTGTCGATTGTGACAACATGGAAGCTGTTAATAAAGCTAAAGAGCTTGGACTAACTAGAACTCCTGTAGTGGTGGAAACCAAAAAAGGTTTCCACTTTTACTACTCGCATCCAACTGGTGATGCTTGGATCAAGAGCTTCGTTGGTGCAAACAATAGTGGTGTTGAGTGGGCAAAGTGTTCTGGTCTTGATCTACGTGGATCGAAGGGCATGGTATTCGCTCCACCTTCTGTTGGAAAATCGTGGCAACTAATGCCCGGTGCCGACTTCGATGATCTACCTATGTTTCAAATGCCTACGATTGTTCAACCTAAAGTAGAGAGTAAGGTTATTAATCTCGAAGATTTTAGGCTAGAACATGTTAGCTTTGTTGGTGTTAAGCCAGAAGGATATGGTGTTTGGGAAAGAACTAAAGAAGATGTTGATGAGCTTGGCAGAAAAATTGATGCGGGTGATGGGTGTCATTCAAGGATCGTATCGCTCGTAGGCGAGCTTGTAGCAATCGGCATGACAAATCACGATGTCTACAAAAAGTGTAGAGAGTTTTGTGATACCTTTATGTTGAACCCTTTTGATGACGACAAGATCATCAACACTATCGATGACATTGTAAAGTCTGACAAAAGAAACCATCCCGAAAGAGATGTGGCTAAAGAGGATATAATAAAGAAAGAAGAAAGCAAAGAACCAGATACAAGGCTGATTACTGTCGCTGACATTGAAAGGCTTGAGGGGGAGTTAGGTTCGGTGCAATATTTTGTTGAGCCATTCATTCCCACAACAGGAACGATTATACAGTTTCATGGATATTCTGGACATGGTAAATCTACTTTTGCTAGACATCTACTCTACTCAACATCAGCAGGACAAGATGCCTTTGGTTGTTTCATGCTTCATCGTAGACCACGTGTTCTTTATTTAGATTTTGAAAACTCACGTGCTAATGTTGTCAACTTCTTAAAGCAAGCACGAGCTACTTATGGCGATGCAGGGGATCATTTTAAAATGTGGTGTCCTTTTGATAATCGAAGCATGATGAACTTAAAATCTGAAGTTGGATTAAATGCTTTTAAATATTTAGTCAAAGCATCTAAACCTAACATTGTTGTGATTGATACTATACGATCTGCCTTCCCAAGCATGATAGAAAATTCGTCGGACGATTGGAGCTATGTCAATGCGATTTGTTTAGCTTTAAGAAACGAAGGAATAAGTGTTATTCTTCTGCATCATTCCAACAAGCCATCTGACAATGGACAATCTGGCAGGGAAGCAGGATCAACAAATCAACTTACAGTTTTGGAAACTCAGATTAAGATTACTCAAATCTTCGAGGACGAAACGACTGCCAATGTAAAAGCAGGGATACATGATCCCGATGTTTTCTTAAATCTTCGCACACCTCCTGCTATTAAAACGGGTGAGGTGTTAGACCTAATGTACGAAATAAGGTATGGTAAAGTGCGAGAACCAACAAACGTACATGAACCATTTCACCAGATTGGAATGGCATACGATCCAATCATGTCTACGTTTAGACCTGTTGCTTACAAGAGTGCAAAGCAAAGAGCCGTTATGTATGCAAGAGAATGGGAAGATAAGTCTGGTGCAAAAAGACCTGCCCTTTCCAATGAAGAGATCGCTTCGAGAATTAAGAAGCCTTTATATATGGTGAAGGAATGGACGGAAGAAATCAGAACAACGGATCACGCAAGTCATCTGGCAGAACTCAAGTCCAACCGATAAGGCGTAACCCTATGGCACACGATCTTCGGCAACCGAAATATCGTGTGCGTGTAGTTGAAGATCAAACTAAAAAAATATATCGACAGCGTAAGCACAAAAAAAATCCCCCCTAAGAGCCGTTTCTTCGCAGCTAGGGGGGAGGTTTGTGTTATTGTACTAACTATATTTTTCATATAGTTTTGGAGCAGAGTGTACGAGAGGGAGGAACTCAACACTCTGTAAACTATATTAACAACTAAAGTTATTTATGTAAACTATTATTTTTTTTTGAACGTAGAGAATTTAAACTCCTCTTATCTCCGTTGAGGCACTACGTTCTCACTTCTCAGAAACGCAATTTCCTTTGCGTTTCCTCGTCCCTCGCACAACTACGGAGGAGTTTACATGTGTTCGCTAAAAAGTCAACCCCTACGAGCAAAATAGTTGTGTCTTTTTCACAACTGTGTTATATAGGTTATCAAAAATTTTGAGGCAGATAATTTGGCGAAAAGACTTATCCTCTCCACTTCGGAGCAGGAGTGGTTAAAATGTAATCATAATAAATATACGCACAGACAACTGGGTAAAAAGTTTGGTGTCTGTGTGGACACAATGCGTCGGCAATTAATGAAGATGGAACTTCAGTATTTTCCCGGTGCCAAGTATCAACGCAGGGTCGAACCTAAAAGATGGAACAGACCATGCTCAGTATGTGGCGATCAAACTCCTAGACCAAAGTACCAGTACAGATGCACCTCATGCCATGAGCGTGAAGAAGGTGTCGATCGTGGGGCATACAACAAAGATAAAAAAGTTCACATTTCATTAGGAGGATTTAATCTTGGCAAACCCACAGAAATCTAAAGGCGATGCGTACGAACGAGAACTCGCTACTTATTTAAACGAACAAGTGTTTGGAGAAGAACAATGTCAACGAGCGCCATTGTCCGGGGGAGGAAAATCCGGCATCGTTATCGCAGGAGGGGCAGACCTCGTAGGTACGCCAGATGTTTTCATCGAAGCCAAAAGAGTAGAGAGGCTCAACGTGAGGGACGCAATGAGACAAGCGGAAAGAAACATTGATCGCTCCTCTACGAGTGACGTTCCTGTAGTCATCACAAGAAGGAACAGGGAAGCTACAGGAGATAGTCTAGTCGTAATGAGAATGAAGGATTGGAAGAAATTGTATAGACAATTTCTTCTGTTTAACGGAAAGATCAAGGACGAACCACGTGTAGTTTCACGTTAAGGTTTTGAACATCACCATTACATCATCAACTTCAGTTTTAATATTTTTAGTAGACTGGAGTAGTAAAGTGATTGCAGAAACTATTGCGATCGTGTCAGCCGCCAATGCCGCCATCGGACAAATCAAAACATTAGCAGGACATGGACGCGACCTAGCAAGTATGGGTAAACAAATAGGATTAGTCGTAGAAGCCGAAGAGAGACTTCGGGCAGAAGGTAATTCCAAAAAGAATAGTATTTGGACGAAGGCTTTTGGGGCTAAAGATGGCGCAACTGTTGAAGAATTTTTCCAACTGGAGCAGATGAGACAGAACAGAAGAGAAATGGAAAGTCACTTTAAACTCTACGGGAGACCGGGGCTCTGGAACGACTATGTAAAATTTGAAACAGAGCTTCGAGTAAAACGTAGGAAGGATGCTGAAGAAAGGGAAAGGGCTAGACGTGAACTGGTACAAACTGTTTACGTGACTGTTGGTGTTTCAATTTTTGTAGCAGGTGTCGCCGCTTTATTCTGGTGGGCGTATAATAATCGGGGGTTTTTTTCGTGAATGAGGGAAATCATAATGCTTCTTATATTATATATGGCGTTTCAATGGACGCAATGGTATCCCCCCGGATGGCTATTCATAAGGTGATATAATGATAGAGACTTTATTAACTTTAGGGATAGCTCTCATAGGTTCGGCAGGTTTCTGGTCGTACATACAGATGAGACAGAAGAGAGCTTCATCGTACCAAGAAACTTTGAAGGAGCAGGTGGACAGGTTGGCAGACAAACTTGAAGCCTACTCTAAAGATAAGGAGGAACTGCTACGAGAGATCGGTGAACTCCGGGCAGAACTTGCTGCTGCTCACCAGACAATCAAGTACCTCGAAGAATTTTTAAGACGCAAATGATTTTATCTACGTTCGACAAAAACAGGCAGATCGGGAGAGCAGGAGAGTTTTTAGCAGCGTACGTTCTCACTATGTATGACATCAAGGTTGGTCACATTGATGTGACTGGCGATGACCTGTGGTGCAGAACCCAGAAGAATTTTTACCAATGTCAAGTTAAGACTACGATCGGTAAGTATCTCTCCTCGAAGGAGAAGAGACTGCCCAAGTACCACTTCCAGTTGAAGAACAATCAACACTATCCCGGTGTTTTTATCCTAGTGGCTTTGGATGCCAAGCTTATTTTGTGCAAGAAATGGGACGATATACCTGTCAAAGTGTTTAAAATAAGACCAGAAGAATTTACCGAGGAAGCTCAAGACAAAAGCATAAAAAGGATTTTTAAATGAACCCGACACACATAATCGTACATTGCTCTGCCACACATCCAAACTGGATGTCAGATAAAACAGCCGTCCAGCAGATGAAAGAAATTGATAAGTGGCATCGTGAGGATAGAGGATGGCGAATGATCGGATACCATGCGGTCATATCCCGTAATGGTGAAGTAGTACAGGGAAGGGAGTATAGTGAGACGGGCGCTCACGCAAAGGGTTGGAACAACAAAGCCATCGGCATCTGCCTCGTCGGAGGTTTTGGTTCTGACGCTGAAGATAGGGCGCTCGAACACTATACGCCTGTACAATTAGCGGCACTCTACGATCTGATTAAAAAGCTCCAAGTCCAGTACGGGATTAAAAACGATAACGTCATTGGGCATAACAGAATTTCGAGTAAAGCTTGCCCCGGCTTTCGGGTACAGCGATGGCTTGCCGGGATGACTTTATCAGAAGCTACTGCCTCGAAGCCCGAACGAACGAAGGCTACGCAATCGAAGACAGTCAAGGCTTCAGCAGCAACTCTTGCTGCTTCAGCCGGCTCCGCAACCGCCGCGCTATCTGGTCTGGGAGAAATCACGCAATACATAATCTTAGGATTTGCAGGTGTAAGTGTACTGTTCTGCATCTTCATAATGAGAGAACGTATTAAAGCGTGGGCTGAAGGGTGGAGATAAAAAATGTTCAGCCGATTACAACTCTACGGACTTTTAGCTCTAGGATTTATGCTCGGACTGATAGGAATTTACAGCGCAGGAGTGATGCGAGGACAAGACAAAGTAAAGAGGAAGCTCGACCAGAAGAGGATCGACAACCTCACAACTCAAAAGGAAATCGAAAATGAATTGGATGCTCTTAGCGACACTAGCCTTTCTGATAGGGCTACTGAATGGGTGCGCAAAGATAACAAGTGACACCTACTGCGACGTAGGATCACCTATGTACTTCGGAAGCGATCGTACGATCGAATGGCTGATGAAGAACGACAAGCCTCTCGTAAAAGATATACTGGCAAACAACGAAACCTATAAGGAAATATGTGGTTCGTGATGTGGGTTCTCGTTATCTTAATGTTCAATGGCATGGGTCAATTTAAAATTGGCACAAGTGAAATGATTTACTTTGATAAGATTGCTTGTGAACATCAGAAGTCTATTCAAGATCAAGCTCTGGAAAAAACCAAACCAACAGAACATGCTTACTTTTTAACTGCTTGCTTTCAGATGCCAGAAGTTAAAAAAGTAGGGACACTATTATAATAAAAAAAACGCGCGCGTTGTGTACAATACACGTACAAAGGTTCATTAATTTACGTAACGTCATCTTTGACAAGCGACAATTTGCCCTATAATCTTGTAGTTTCCTGCAAATTTCTGACGTGATCTAACGATTTTTTAAAAAAAATGAAAAAAAATTCACAACTCCCCTTGACAAAAGGGTTGCCAATACGCAACTATAGAACATCTCTACTTGAGATGGTCTTAAATTCACAACAAGAGGAGGAAAATGTGAGTGAGAGCATTAGACTAGAGCTAACCCGTATGGAGACAAAGCTCGATACTAAGATGGATGTTATTATATCCATGCTTAGTTCTATGTCTGGTGTTCAGAATAAAAAATCTGCACCAGACCTAACAACGTCGGAGATTTCATATTTGCGTGGTCTGACAACAAGACAACATTGCGTAGCACAAATGCTATTGCAAGGCAGTCTTAACAAAGACATTGCAAATGTGATGCAAGTATCAGAGAACACAGCCAAGCTTCATGTACGTGCAGTCTGCATGAAAGCCAATGTTCGTTCACGTAGTGAAGCTAGTCTGATATACAAACGGATCGTTGACAACATTGATCCAGAGGAATACCTGCAACTTTCACGTGGGCTTCCGATCGATTGGTTTGTCAATCTTCAAGAACCCGATCCGTACTTTCATCTGTATGAGCCATTCCGAAAGGCAGGTTGACATGAGAAAGCACAAGGGTCGAATTTTTACTATGAAGAAAAGATCAGTTGGGAAACAATCCCCACCCATAAATAATATATTAAACCCACTTGGGACTTTGGGAGGGTCATTGAAATTCTGGAAGGGTCAGAAACGTAATATTGAAATGGATGACCGAAGAGGAGGTTTGATATGGTCTTGCAATTAAAGAAACGCGAAGGCATTTACTATGCAGTTGGAACAGTAGGTGGGAAAAGAGTTAGAAAATCTCTTGGAACTAATGACTATACTGTAGCAAACAATGTGAAACGTCAGTACGAAACTCACATACTTAGTAGATGGTCAGCCAACAACAAAAGTATTTTTAATGGCGATACAGTTGTAAGGAATGGTAGTTCTATAATCGATGGAATTGTTGCTCCGCCCTTCGAGGACATAGCAGATAAGTATATACTCTCCCCAAGAACGGGATCGAGTAAAAGCAGTAGGCATTACGCCGAATTTCATAAAAAACATTTTGGTCATATGCCCATTGACCAAATCACAGAAGAAACAGTTGAAGAGTACATCGAAAGCTATCATTTAGCACAAGGAAATTCTGATGGTACAATCCGAAGAGACTTAGTAGCTTTACAATCAGTCTTAAATTTCGGAGCAAAGCTAGGTCATAGACAAGAAATATCTTTGACTAAACCTTCAGACAACCCACACTCTACAGAGACTGTTACTGAAGAGGAACAGAAAATTATTTTCTCGCATCTTAGCGAGGAAGCAAATCGTCTCTGTACGTTCATTGTGAATACAGGCTCTCGTCCAATCGAAGCATTACGTTTGACGGGAAAAGATATAAACTTTCGTGAGAGATTAGTAACACTACGCTCGAAGAAAGGTAAGGGAAGTAAGGAGAGATCACGACAAGTTCCAATGAACGATGTTGTTCTCGAATTGATAGGGTCAGACATCGAGAAAAATTCTCATGTATTTGACCAAGCATGGCATCGAGAAAGGTTAGGAAAACATTTCGTAGATGCTTGTGATAAAGCAAAGGTTTTAGACAAAACACTATATTGCCTAAGACATACGTTCGCCACTCGACTTGCTAGGAATGGCGTTCATCCTAAAGTGCTTGCTGACTTGTTAGGTAACTCTTTAGTCATGGTGGAAAGATATATGAACATGACTTTATCTGACCATCGTAATGCGGTTATGTCTCTGTGACAGTCACATAACTGTAACTAAACACTTCGACGTGTGTTCGAGTGGACGTAGAAAAACAAGGGGTGCAAAGCCAAATTGTTTGGTGCTGCCGAAGAGATTTGAACTCTTGACCTCTCCCTTACCAAAGGAACTACGTATCCAAAGACACACAACAGAAGTTACTAATACGACTTGTTGTTTACAACAAGTTAACAACTTCAACGCTCCACTTTTATAGGTGTGGCACAAAATAGGGTACAAAAGAATGTTAAATTCAATAAAAAAACAACAGTATGTTACGCTTGCAGTCGTAAGATACATTATAAGAAATGAAGATGGAACTCCTCGTGGGGGATTTGCTTCATCAAATCCTAAAGAATTGATGGGTGACATTTTTATAAGTGGGATACACTTCAGTTCATTGAAGATCGAAGAGGGTGACACAATCATGTGTACTGTCGAGCCATCAAACTCAGAGAGAAAGGGTCGTCATCACGCCTATTGGTTTTCAGTTAGAACACAAATTCCGACTGAAAAGCAGATGAGATTGGTTCAAGCTAGTGGCTCTTTACCAGAAGCTAATACACCTTTTAATACACAGATCACTAAACAACTAAAGACTTTAGTAAACAACCCAGAAGAAGATGTGATACAGCACGAGTTCCCAACCTTCGATGAGGAAGCTTTAGAGCAGGGTGTGGCTGACATTTTACTAAAGACAAATGACGAAGGTGAGCTGATGTTGTGGCAAACTATCGACGTGTGTAGAGAATTGGTTGATAAAAAATGGTGGCAAGACAAAACCGATATGGAAGCTTTGCAAAAGAATGTATGGAAGAAGTTATGTCAAATGCAAAGAAATGTCAGACAAGGTAGAGAAATTCTATACGTTGAAGTGAAGAGGTCTTGCTCTAAAGCAAATTCTAAAAAGGGTGGTAAGCAAGCTTGGGGTCTGCACGGAGTAACCATTCGCTTACCATACGCAAGCTGTGATTGAGGGGGATTAAGAGATGAAAACGTATAAAGTTTTTTCAAAAGATATTTTGCGTAAAGCTAACAACTTTGCAATCAAGCATAAGCGTAATAGAACATTAAATAAAAAATATTTTATGAGACGTTCTAACTCAACCTTGTTTCCTATCGTCTTTGCAATGGTACACAATGATGTAGAGATGAGGGTGCAAATTATTTTAAACGAAAAAGGTTTATTAGGTTGGCTAGATATTCCCTTTAATACTTATGATGCTTTACCAACTGTAGATATTTAGCACGTGGACTGGTGCGACTGAGTAAATTAAAAGAATAAAAAAAATAAAAAAATTATTTTGATTTGCTCAGTTCCATCACCCGCTCAACCTTTTTCCAAACGTCGTCCTTGCCCTCGAACTCCTTGCGTACTTTCGCAAGGAGTTTTTTCTTCCACGCATCATCACGTAGGCACAACGACATACCTAACACAAGCATGTCGTTGAACTCCATATCTCCACGAATAGCTATCTGAACGTAGCCATCGTCACTTACTGCGAGTACGGGCGTATCACTCGTTACGTGTACTCGCTTGCGTATGTTCAAAGGTGCTTCACGTTTCTTCACGTTTCACCTCCAACCATTCCCAATAGTTTTTCTATCCCCTTCGCATCTGGTGTTACTGACCCAATACATTCAATCGTATCGTCGTATGTACTGAAGCCTTCTTCTTCCCATTCTTTCTGCTCTTCTTCCCACTCTTGTTTTGAATGTTTCGTACCAAATTTTATTGCTACTCCACTATCTCCATAGCAAGTATATTTGTATATTTTTATTTTCATTTGCTCCTCCTATTTCTGCGTAATTGATTTCAAACCAAGTCCACGCTTGGCAATCATCACAAGGGATAACACTTCGTCCCAATCCGATTTCATTTGCTCTACGTGTCCAACTTTTTCAAGCTTGAACGTAAGCCTCATAACATCTGACTTACGTTCCAACCTATCCAACGCTTTGATTACGTTCTCTTTGTCACCAGTCCAACAACCTCTGTTCTCGATATTCATGTTTTGCTCCTATAAAAAATGTGGTTTCCATATTTCTTCACGACTACAAACTTCTTAGCCCAATAGGGCTTGACGTAGTTTGCATGGTAGTAAAGCACGTCGGGAGGCATGAAGAACCTCTCCCTCGTACTATCTTCGAGCGTGATTTTCGCAATGTGTTTTGCTTTCTCCCACGCCTCCTTGTTCTTGGGAACGTCAGACTTACCATCGTTCGTCCAAGAAAACTGTCCCGATTGCCAAACGACATCGCATACAGAGTTTGGATACTTGTCGCTTACCACTCGGTTCATCGTAACTTGGGCAACGGCATGTTGACCAAGTGTGCTTTCGCTTCTTGCCTCGAAGTATATATTCATAGCTAGGCAAGTAAGGGTTTCTATAATCATGCTCGATCCTTCCCTTCTTGTTATGATTTGGGTAACGATTGTCTACTGCCTTGCAGACTTCTTCCACCTTTTCCAAATCGTTTCGTTTGATTTTGCGAAGCTTCACAACAACTCCAACTCTCCACCAGAAAGCCCCGTCACGATGAGGCATCAGATGTAACCAAGATTTTTCTACGATCGGTACAATCGTAGGATTGAATTTGGTTGGGAGCTTCACAGGTTTTTTACCCGGTGCCGTTACCGGGGCGCTCATTTCTTTGCTCCAAGCAAGATTGATGACAGACCTTCGAGCATTGACTTCGCAAAGTCTTTGCTGTTCACATCTATCCATCCATCGGGAAACGTCTCATCACATTTGAGTTTATCCTCTTTGTAACGTGACATATTGCAATCAAGAAACACGCCATACACTTCCGTACCCACAATATCCTTCGCCATTTTGTTGTAGAACTTGATGTATTTGTATTCTTGTGGGCAGAAACCTCCGTCCGTACAGAAGAACATGATCCTACGATCAACGTCCATGTTCTGCAAGTGATACAACTCTGGGAGAATTGCAGGTATGGGTGTCGTCCCACCAGACCAATCACCCGTTAACGCAATCTTACGTTTCACATGATCCGTATTCCCACGCTCGTCCTCTCTCTTGCATACGTATGTGTAATTTGCAGATTGCCACCACACAAATCTGTATTTGACACTCGTTCTATATAGACACTCGTTGAATACAAGCAGACCTCTTCTTGCACTATTAAAGTTCATACTGCAAGACGTATCCATCATCACGCTAATACCAACAGACTTGCTTTCTTCACGATGTAGCTTACGCCACACGTTTCTATCCCCTGCTACAACGCCACTCAATCTTCTACGATCAAGTCTGCCTTCTGACTTTGAGCCTTCCCAGTAATCGTTACTCTCAGCTATAAGCAAGCGAGCAACCTTCTGACAGTTGCTTCGTATGTCTGCTCCTAGCTTTTCCATATCATTTTTGTGAACCTCATCTAACATCCATGTCCGATCCCATTCATCTGAGGGATAAAGGTATTTACGATAAGAATTGTCCACATCTCTCGACGCACACATAAATGTATCCCTAATATCATCTTCATCATCTACATCTTCATACCCATCAGCACCTTGATTGATGTGTTCGGACAACGCATCTTCGAGCAACTTACTTATGTCCAAGTGTCCATAACCCCCATCGCCTTTGCCTTGTCCACTACCTTTCTCTCGATCAAACCTCTCCCCCGTTTTTCCAATCTCACCTTTGCCTTTGCCTCCTGCTTTCTTTCCCTCCAGTTTCTCCTTTCCCTCTTCGTCACCTTGACTGCTCGTAGGAGTTGACATCTTCAGTTGTTTTTCGTCCTGCTGTTCCGGCTGCTCCGTCCCCGGGAGTTTTTGTCCGCCGTCATTACAAGGCTTCGAGGGCTTTTGTGCTTGTGCTTTCTGCTTACGATTGTTTGAGTTCTTCTTCGCTTGGCTCATCGCCTTCCAAACTCTCTCGGTCAACGACCAAGTATCGGTGGTACTTTCCGTAGCCATAGCATCGTTCACAAACTTGGTTGCCTCCGTGAACAAATCTTCTGGCAACGTCTTGATATACTCTTCGAGTGCATCGCTCTTGTATCCCATTGCTTGACGTGCCATTTGCAGGATCGCATAACCCAACTCCTTTTCGATTGGATCGTGCATACAATTTGTCTGTGCGTTCTCGATTTCGAGTACACTATTGATTGTCTCTTGCAGATTACGTTTCGCACCTGCAAACTTGTCGTTGATCTTACGCTCAACCAATATGTCCTCCATACAGTTGAACACACTACGTTTCTCCTCCGATATGCCTTGACATCTGCTCTGCCAAACACCATCGTCTGTATGTTTTATGTGTCCGACCTCATGGATGTGATACCCACGCATGATACGCATTTGGTAATCGTCAAGTTCAGCATCGAGTTTCATAGCAGGTACGTTGATAGTATTATGTGTTGCATGTGCGCCCGTACCTTCAAACGTCGTTCTTACTTTCGACGCACCTAACGCTCTGCTCACACCTGCAAGTTCACGTTGCATTGCTAATGGATTATTTTGTTTAAACATGTGTAGCCCTCCTTAATATTCTGATGGTAAAAATATGGTGTATGAGTTCCTCATCTCATTTGGCTGAACCCATACTGTTAGTTTCTCATCGTCAACACGTGAGAAATCGAAGCTTGTGTAACCTATCTTCACTTTCTTGAGTACGTTGTCGTTGCCGTCCTCGAAGGTCATTATCGCACCATCGCCATCTTTCGTAAGATGGCATACGATGAAGCTTGTATCCTTACCTTCCTTCGCTATTTCTCTAACGTAAAGATCGATGTCTTGGACAAGCCAATGTGCCTTCATCTCATGTGCAATGTAGGCAACGCCTTCGGTCATAATAGAATTGGAAAAGCCAAACCTAATGAACACACTCGAACCTGTGTATTGTGAAGTATCTAGTTTTGTATTTTGTACTGTCATGTGTAACCTCCCAGTTACGTTGAAGTTGAAGTTGATTAAGCTACTACCTTATCGGCAATACCCATGATTGTGTCCTTGTCGCTCTCATCTGCTGACATGATGACGTTCATTCTCATTGCCATCTCCGTTGCTTTCGCTACGGGAGTACCAATGCTTTCGTAGAACGTAATGATCTTTGCCATTGTGATAGAGTTACGAGGACTTATGGGCGTACTGATTGTGTTTGCCTTGTACGCCTTTCTGTATTGTGAAACGAACTCGTAGAGGTTCGCCTCACCTTGCTTGGAGAGAGCAGGGACGTGCTTCTTCACGAGTGCTAACTCCTTTCGTGGTGCAAGGTAATCAATATCAAGGAACACAGAGTATCTGTTGATGCTCGCTCTTGATTGAACCTTAACACCTGCGGAATACATACCCGAACTATCGCCACTACCTTGTGTGTTCGCAGTTGCGATGATCCTAAAGAACTCGTTAGGCACGACAACTCTACCTGCGTCCTCCGTGAGTAGTAAGGGCTTGCCTTCGAGTACAGATTGTAATGCGTAGTTGATGTCACCACGTATCGCATCTGCTTCATCGAGCAATAGGATCGAAGGTGTCTGCATCGTACGAGGAACAATACCCTCGTTGAAGAACGTGACACTTCCATTCTCACCTTCTTGTATGTCCACCTTACCTATGAGATCGTAACGAGCCATGTCGCTATCGAAATTCACTCGACGTAACATCTGTCCCGTACGTGCGGCAATCTGCATAGCATGTGTTGACTTACCCGTACCCGTTTGTCCACTTATCCAGATGTTCTGATTGGTTTCCAACCCAAACAACGTGGCACTCAAAGCCTCTACATCGAACTGATGATGAATGTCCAACTTAGGAACGAACGGGTTTGGTGCATCCCATTGCCAAGTGTTGATGTCGAAGTCTAGCATGGAGGTCGCCCCTTGAACTCCGAACACCTGCTTGGCGTTCTTTCTCACGATCTTACCAGAAGGTATCGGCTCTACGTTTTTGCTATTCGAGGGGTTAGATGAGGTCGCTGTTATGACAGCAGGTGTAGCCGTTTGTTTCTGCTTGAGATCAGCAACCTCTTGTTTTGCTTGGTCTAAGTCGCTTATCAGCTTACCGAGATCAGTAACCGATCCACCCGTTGCTTCCTTGATGAGAAGGTTTGCCATACCTGCCTTCGCAGGGTCTACGTTTATCTTCGAGGACTTTGGGTTTGTTGGTGTTGCTGGTTTCTCCGGCTGCACCGGGCTCGGCGGGCTGACGACTTTTGTTGGTGTGACTTGAGGTTTTTCCATCGAAGGATCGATCTCACCCTTACGCCAATCAGTTCCCCATAAGTTCTCCAACTTTGTACGGAAGTAATAATCCGTGAACGGATACCATGTCTGATCCGTAATCTCATCTGGCTTTACAGAAGTAAACGCACCATACAAGTGTGAGAAGATGTGACTACCATCTGGACTTGGATGCGTGATCGCATATGCAATAAACCCATTCATCTCTTTACTCATACGATCAAGTATCTGAGACGATGATACGTTGGGCATACTACGTGTGCTTACGTGTGGTGTAGTTGGGTTTACGAGTGCAGATGTCTTGGCACTCTGCACCACCTTTTCCCATGCAGGTGAACCGAAAGGTTCGACACTTGTGATGATTGTCTTGAAGATGTTTTTAGCATCTCGCATATTGTAATTGTTTAGTATGTCATTGATTTGTGTCATGTTACCTCCTATAACACATAGTTGCTTTTACGACACAACGATAGTTGTGTCAAGTTTAGACAAAGAAAAAGGGATTAGCTAAGGTCAGCTAACCCCTTTAGTTCCCAATCCAAATCTTTAGATTTATCACCCACCTGCGGGCGATAAACTTTTATACTTCGCGCACTTTCTCGAAGTTAATTAGGTCAACACCACTTACACAATCGCTCGTAGGCTTCACGTGAAAGTTGCTATCCTCAAGGAAAGCAACACCATCACGACTTATACCTTCACGAACTGTGTCCCGTACAGCGTCGCCATCTTCGGCTTCGACTACCAACTGTACGTTCTGCATTTTATGTACGACCATTCTAGCTTCGACTACCCACTTAGGCATGAGCAACCTCCTTTAACCACTCTGGTTTACTACGATTTGTATACGTCATAGGACGTTTGAAAGTTGTTTGTTTGATGTTGTAGTAGTTACGATACGCATTTACGGGCAAATGTTCGTCCGTCTTACACATTTCGTAATATTCACCAAAGCATTGTGGGTGTTTCTTCTTGCTACTAGGCATGTTCATAAACTCATTCGAGTTGAACACGTAACGTAACGGATCAAACAATCGTGCGAATGAACCATGTATTGTACCGAACCTGTACGTGTGTTCGTTTGCCATAGCTAGAAAGTACGAGTAGGCAAATCGCATTGGCTCTTGCCCGGCACGTGTCCATACTGTGATGGGATGTTCATGGTGAGTTGCTCGAAACAACGCTGTAGAAAGTTTGGGTTCGTGTTTGATTATGTTTGGTAACACTTGTCGTATACACGTAGAAAGTATCTGACCCTCTTCTGTTACCATCTTACGTATGTGCTGATCGCACATAGCTAACGCACTCTCCCTCGAATAGAGGGCGAGAATAAATCTGTTCATAACAGACCTCCTATGTTTTGAGTTGATTTTGGATTATGGGAAGGTTAGTGGCAGATAATTGGACGCATTTCCCATGATCGTCCTGCCAGTTTTGGATCACCAGTCTTGTTATCGAGTGGTGTCACCAAAAGTCCTCGTGAGCTACGGCTTACCTCAAAGATCATGCTTATGTCATCAAGCAGTTCCTCTTCGTCTACCTCACCCACGAACACAACATCGAATGGCTTACGTTTGTTTGCACTTACAAACGCACTAGCAAATTCGAGTGCATCGTAATCGTTTACATGTGGTGTACTCTCGGATTGTAGCATCCGTACTATCATGGAATATCCTTTAGCAAGATCGCACTCTCTTACGAGTACACCCATGTCAGTTTCTATGTCGTTGAAAAGAAATAGCGTAGTCAATCATACACCTTGTTCGTTAATCGATCGTTAAGTTCTTCGTCAGTATATAATCCTACGCATTGTGGACATAGTGTTCGTCCGTCTTGTTCTTGCCAACTACGTTCGTCTACGTCTGTACGTTTACATACGAAGCATCTTGGTTTATATTTCTGTCGCAATAAACCCTCTTTGTAGTATACCTCGGCTCTCCAATCCTGTATGTCTATGGTCGGTTCAATGGGATCATCACCACCATTCATATTAGCGAATACGTATTTTTCTGCTTCGATACTCGCACTTCGC